>Ga0123357_10005708_pt1 | contig 14972 bp, 8 predicted proteins | sample TergutEmb28metaG_FD_89873 | JGI IMG/M metagenome (GOLD analysis project Ga0123357, IMG submission 89873) | Embiratermes neotenicus P4 segment gut microbial communities from Petit-Saut dam, French Guiana - Emb289 P4 | ecosystem: Host-associated > Arthropoda: Insects > Digestive system > Gut ...
AGTATATCACCGCCAGCCGCAGTAAGGCTGCTTGAATCCGAGGGTCGCCACTTCTCGAAGTTCACCGTTCTTGGTTTCTTACCCTCCACCGCAGATGCATCTGTAGTCCCTCGGCACGTTAGTGAACACCTTGGACTAGGGGATTTTTTTCGAGGTTTACTCCTCTAGATCCGCCGTGTTCCGTTTAAACAGGCTCACCTGTGGTCGGATGTAGTTACTCACTACGCACGGACGGTCTTGTGTGCAGGGAAGTGAGTGGCTAGTGCCTCAAGTTGCACTACTGTACACCTGGGCTGGTGAGGACCAGCGCAAGGTCAACCCCTTACAAAGGTACTACCTCTCCCATGCCCATTGAGCCAAATTATTATTATTATTATTATTATGTTATTGTTATTGCGAAGGGAATAAAAATAGTTTACTGCTTCGACGTGCCCGCCCGTCCTTCTGGCAAAGGTAGTTTCGAAATAAGGTAAACCTTTGAGAAGTGAAGAAGATAACGTGATGAGAAGTGGACTGCTGGGAATATGAAGCAGAGGGCAGCAGTTGAGCATTCGGCCTGAGTTTTGAGTTTGGGGAGGGCAGCACTATGACGAAATTTTGGTAGGGCTGCGTTTTGACAAAAATTTTGAAGCTGTTTTTGGCGAAGGGTTGCATGAGAAACATGCAGCACGAAGTGCATTTGTAACTTATACTTGGCTGCAGGACGGAAGAAAATCTCGGAAAACAGTGACTGAGTTGACCGTTAGAAATTAAATTTCATCTGAATTACAGTTAGAAGATGCACCCCGTACCTCGCAGCAAACACAATTCGTCTCGGTTATAAAAGCCACTCATGTAGTTCTGTGTCAGAAGAATCAATGTTTGGTGTCCGGCCTTCTGGGATATTGCGCTGCGTTGAGTGGTAGTTTATTACCAACATTACGGGACTGAACTCCTGTCCCGAAAAATCGGTAACAAATTACCCACTGACTCTTCGAAATATCCCACAAGATTTAAGACCTCAACGACATAGCTGCCAAAGCCTACAATCTTGCTTAATCTCTGTTTATTCCAAGAACGTCACAAAACTCATAAACACGCTGTATGAGAGATCACGGAACCTGCTAATGTTAAACCTGGCGGTATGTAAAGTAACCACTGAGCTACAGACGGTTCACATTTCTCTAATGAAATGTTATAAAGCGAGATCTTGTGCTTTGTGTAAAGTGCGGTGCAGTCTGTGGCATCGCCACTACACGTGCATGTACCTGAACAATTCAAACAAATACAGTAGAATCAGTAGAGGGACACAATGCTCCATCCAGATGCGCTGTTCTCATTCCCGTCTGTTCCTCTGATCCATTTCCTGCTCCACCAACCACACTCACACACACTCAACAAAATCTCAATTATCGGACTACAGCCTGCTGCGTTATCACTCCACAGCCGTTGGGCTGTACGTAATTGAACGTCGATACTTGCCCCTTCTGAACCTCCGATTTACCGGTAATGGATTCCTTTGAAACGCCTCTTTTATTGTTGACCCAAAAAGACTTATTTCCAAGCCTTTTTCACGTCAACTACAAATGAAATCAATTTATCACCAGTGTTATAACGTAACTCAATAACTGCCTTCTAACTCAATAACTCTACATATTTACATTCGCACACACTACATTACATTATTAATTTGATCAAAACAATTCACCTCTCAAGAGAACTATTCCAGGAAGTAACAATTCACTCAATTTCTTGGTCTAACCCACAGAACATTTCAAACTAACTCCACAGAACACAGCACTTCGAGACACTAACACAATTTAAACCGATCAAGGTTTCCCCAGGTTTGCTTCCCCCTAACCGCCATTTCCGTAGTTATTAGAACCCAGCAAAGGACCTCTGAGGATCTGCTTAACGTTGCGTAGCCTCCGATATCTTCACCGTTGCATGCTAGCATCCAGAGCGGAGGACCATCCTTTGTCAGTTGTCCACAACTGCTTATTGCGCATCAACCCCTACTGCTTTCTATACTGCAAATATGCGCCCAATAAGCAATAGGGACACAGAACAAACATTGAAGTAGGCACATGTGATAATATCCAAATTCTTCTTTGTCATGCAAGAAAGTTTGTATTTTCAAGGTCACACACATAACGCTTAACACATGAACTGAAAACCAGCTGCCTGAACTGATCTTTTCAAAATTACGTTTCCTGTTTAATGACTGGTTAAAAACATTTCTCAGCATTAGTATTAAAATGACACAGAGGCATTAATATAAATACGTTCATGCACTTTTTGGAGTATTATTTTATATTTTGCTTATTTTTTTTTATTTTTCTTTGGTTTTTGCATCATTTCTGCGCTATCTCATGATATCCCACCCTTAGAACATGGGAAATGTAAATATGTAATATTTTACACATAATTGAATTAACAGCCTTCAAATAACAGAACAAAAGTTTACAAGTTTGTGAAAAAGTTTCGAGAAGCAGATTCAATTCAATATACCCACAGATTCAATTCTAGACAACATGATAACTCTGGAAATCTGGAACAAGATGGTGCCATATGTCCATGAAAACTATTGACTTCACTTGCATAGTAAATGGTAGTGTCTGTACAATCAACATGACGTCAACAAAACAGCTGTATTTGCATCCACACGAGGCGACAGTGGTTCACAAGTTTACGACAGATCATTAGTCACAAGTGGGTAGTTGGTGCAGCGACTGTCATACGGGCTGGACTGTCCGGGTTTGAATTATGGTAAGAGAAAGAAATTTTTTTTCTTCCCAAAATGTCCATACCGGCTCTGGGGCCCAACCAGTCTCCTACTTAATGGGTACCGGGATTCTGTCACGGTGGTAAAGCGGCCAAGGCATGAAGCTGACCACTCACCTCCATCTAGTGCCTAGGTTAAGAATAATTGGAGCTTACCTGTACTTCCCCTATACGCCTTCATGGAGCGGACAGTGACAACTTTACTTTTACTTTATCTTCATAGGTTTATGCTGACAAGACACCGTGCTAGTTCTGTTTAGGAGGAAGCTGGTTTTATCTTAATAAGAACGAGAACTTTCATAATGTGTTTCCCAGTTTAATCCACGACAAGTTACTGCATAAGGTTGAGCGTGGTGTGTGGTGTGTTACTAGTGCAGCTACGAACACTGGGCCCAGTTCCTCTTAAAAACATAAACTCATATCTGTAAGTCACAATATGACAATAATTTCAGAAAACCATTCCCACTACAATCATACGCAGTGTTTATAGAGCGTTTTTGTGACGCAACAATGAACAGTAGATTGTACGTTAACATCCACTTCCGCCAGGTATGAACCAAGGTGAATTTCACTTGTAAGATATATTAAAGCTTTAAGTGAACATTAACAATCACTGACCTGAACACGATGTAAAAAAAAAAAGCATTCAGGATGCAGGGTCTTCAATTACCGCTAGAAGTTCAACGTGTCAGGAACAACAGACAGTTCGACAGCTGCAGAAAGAGGATACTAACACTTTCGCCTGACACGTCGGAATTCGATTACCCAGTGATGCAGCTACATGGCTGCGAAAATATGAAATTTCTCAACAAGGTGTTTGTTAGTTGCGACATGTCTATGCAAACCGAAGGAAAATATTCCCACCACCTTCTTTAAGTGCTGATTATAAACGCAGCATTAACTAGAATACACTGCGCCAAGCGCGTGGATTTCCCCACAACTGGCAAACGTAAGAGTGGCGCAGCTTGCCGTAAAGTGAAATGGTCGAAGTGTAGTGCGGCGCATGGTATTAAATAAAACAAGTTAGGAAATGTCCGCAGAATATGACACTGTTCGCGCACTCTCTCTGTTATTTTTCTTGGATGTTAAATTCATTAACACTTTCCATACCAACATACATTCCATACACCCGCACTGAAAAGTCTCCCTATCTCAGTGACATATTTAAAGTCGTCAAGATAACATAAGCAGGGATATTTATAAATAATGTCCCTTAAATGTCGATACTTTAACGTTACCATCTGTGAGTCGAGATGCTCAGCTCTTTCTTCAGCTCCAGCATGTACCTCACACAGAAGAGCCTGTTCCAGTTTTACAGACCGATCTTCATGCAAAGTGTCTGTTATCTGTCCGACTAAGCGAAGATAACAAAATGTTGGAAAAAATCAGTAAAAATTCCACATACGAAATTAAAAAAACACCCTATTGGAGTCACTTCGATGTTTGCGGACAGACAGACATCACAAAGCTCATAGTCGCTTTTCGCAGTCCTTTGCGGAAGAGCCTGAGCAAGTCCCTGAATAAGCAAAGGGTTCTCTTGATACCCTACAGAGAGCACTGGGCTTCCGTAAGAACGAGCAGTCTGAATTGTTCAGTTAAGTGACACAAATGTACTGAGCTGAAAAATACTGTTAGTGCGGGTGGTCCACACACTGACCACTTATGATTCGCATTGCTCTCAATTTTATGCAATAAACAGTACCTGCAGTTGGTTGATTGTGACCCTGAAGACTCCTTGGCACCTAAGATAAAGGCAGTAGGTTCCTTTAGTAATCCTGCTACTCAGCATTACAACACGTAAAGTCTGCATCCTCAACATCAGCACTGTGGAAGCCTCAATGTTATACACATAAAATGTTAGTGCCCAGTACTTTCGGAACACCACATAGTGTTCCCTTAACTGGAAAATATAAATCAATAAGAGACTCCAAAAATCCAAAGTATGTGACTCACTGTCGCAACGTCAAGGGGCCTTCGGAGGCAGACGTTTAAAATACCTTTTGTTGTGTATCAGTGTGAAACTTGGCCTGCCACATTGAGGAAGGGTGTCTGAGAATAGAGTGCTGAGGATGATGCTTGGGTCTAAGAAGGAAGAGGTAATAGAGGAGTGGAGGAAATGGCATAATGAGGATATGCGCGATATTTACTGTTCACCAAGTAACATTCGAATATTTTGAGGTGGGCGAGACATGTAGCACGTATGGGGCGAGGACAGGTGAATACAGGATTTAGTGGGAGGATTTGAGGAAAGAGACCACATGGATACATACACGTAGGGGTAGGTGGGTGATAAGTTTATAAAGATGATGGCAACAATAATAAAGTTATTAAAACATATTTTCAACAAATTGGATGGAAGGGCGTGGACAGGATTTATCTGGCTCAGGATATGGGCAGGAGACTGTATCTTGCTAACACGGGAACGAATTTTTAGGTTCCATGCAATGAGGGGGGTGAATTTCTTGACCAGTTGAGAAAGTGTCAGCATCTCAAGGAGGGCTGTGTTCCGTGGAGTTCAGTAAAGTGGGTAGAAAAAAATTCATAAAATGCGCTCATGGAATATTCCTTCTTTCTTGGATAATTTTTTGGCGGACTTTAGATTTCGCTCGTTTCTGGAAATTAGTTCTTAGCCTTCTGTAGCAGTAATGCGGCAACTCGCAAATTTGTGATAATCAAGGCGATACTGAATGGCGAAAAGAGGCCAGGTACAGCTGCGTTACGTCCGTATTTGATTGCGAACGCGCTGAGATCCACTTGTCAATTAAATCAACGAGTGTTCAGGTCGTTTCGGATGAGACGCCGTGTCTCTGGTTTAGGCTTACGTGACTGAACGAAGGAACGTAGTGCCTTTATCTTCAAAGGTTTGAAATCTAAAAGACGAAGACACTCAACTCTTTCGAACTGGTAACTGTACCCCAACAACACGGTGTAACATCCCAGAAGACCTTCATCCTCAGCACAACCAATCTGAGAACCTCAAACCTCGCATAGCATCCATCTACATCAGCCTTTAACTGCACTGGTGCACATTTTTACCTACTTTATCTGACGCCCAAAAATACTCCCCAATTTGTTCATGCAGTTTAATTATATGTTTTACATGATGCTCTCAATAAACAGTGACTGTATCCCTAACGATAAGAAATCGACTAATTTTTCTAGTGTACAAGCAGTATGAGAAAACTGACATTCTCACTCCAGTACATATGAAGACTCGCACCGTATGGAATACGACGCCGTCTGCACTGAAAAACCATGTACACAGTTTTCAATATCTAAACTACCAAACAACTCTGCCTGTTATGCCAGATCACATCACCCTTCGAGACGACGGAATTTACTGCGTTGGCGAACTGAAATGTGTGCCATACAGAGTACTTGGTTAGCCTTGTGCAATTATCTCACATAATCTAATTCAGTGATAAATAATCCGTGGCCCGCAACACGTCTAACTTTATCCCCCTCAAGGAGAAAGAAAGAAGTTTTGGAGGTATTTGACGAACGTCTCCAGCATTGTTAAATTCCTTTAAAAAAAATCAGATGTGAACAGTGTACAATAAGCGTATTTTTGAAATGTTCCAAAACTTGGCAGTGGTAGAAGTGAGAAAAATGCGGAGCAGTGACATTGTATTCTACTAAACTCGCGGTAGGCATAATATAATTAATGTTTATAAAACGGATTCCTAACATCTGCCGTTCCTTGTACATTTGAAATTAGTGCAAATGTATTTCAGACAAATTTTCATACAACGGACGTCTTTGTCTGTCTGACAAACTGTCAGTGACAAGGACACACTAACCAGCTTCTCACTATCCTTCTTCAACTATTCAACATAATGAAACCCATAAAAAAATAAGCTGAGAATTATTTGTTCTCTTAATTTCGCCTCAATACTGCTAATAAGTAATTATTACTCATTTCATTTCTTTAATTGCTTAACAAACAAAACATTTTTCACGAAAAAGTAAAACTTATTTCTCCACACAGCTCTATTGCAAAGTTACGCGACTTCTGGAGTCCTCGTAACGTTGCTTCGTCCGTGTATTTGTGGTTCAGAAGTTGATCGCTAGCTACCACAGTATGTCATATTAGGTGAAATTACCGATCTACTATATTATGCATACTGCAACATGTTTCGCTCCTTAAAGAACCATCATCAGGAAGTATACAAAATCATGGGGCGCAGTGTACCTAAGACATACACTTGCATATAATAATCTTGATACTGTTAAAGTTGTACAGCTTATCAAATGCTGTTATGAGCAGCATACTGTAACATCTTGCATTTGACATGATGCATAAGTTGCATAATATTAACGCCTTTGTAGGCAAGTACATATATATCCAACGTATTTCCCCCGTTTTATAACCCCTGAAGATGGTTGTTTAAGAATCGAAACTTGTTACATCCTGTAGCTACTACAAAAGGCTAACAGATGCACTTTAACTGATACGGTGTATTGTTCTGGATAGTTATAAGCATTTCTAAGGCCCATGTAACAACCTCATTTTACGTACTTTATATCGATACAGTTGAAATGCGCCTTACCTTTACTGTGGGAGTTCTTGTGGATGTAGGCGATTCAATGGTAAATTCGGAAGCAGTCGATGCAACTGATTTCAGTTGTTTTAGCACTAATAAAACACTAGAATCTAGCACTTCCACCACCACTGCAAGGGGTAAACTACTGGCACTTGACCGGGGTAGCATTACGCACCAGATTTCCAACAGCCACCTGCACTCCACTCACCACACATCATAAACACTCGAGGCCGCGAAACAAACTGCCGGTCTGTCTGCTTTCGAATACATCCCGCCGTGTTCAGCGCATGGCACCATGGTGGCCAATAGCAGCCGAGGACGAGCAGGCGATTCAGTACTGTCTGTGCAGCGATCAAATTGGGTACATACTGCATCGCGAGGAGCATTTGACGTATACCGTTATGCTGTAACTCTCATACTGTACGTTACTGACACCCAACAAAGTATACAGCAGTGTAAAGCAAAACATCGCAGAACGAACGTTTGTGAAAACTCGTCACTTTTGCAAGACCTTACTTTAGAGCACACTGTAATGTAACGTAATGTAATGTAATACCATAACAATATAATAACTGTGAACAAAAGGTCAACACTGTTTGTTCCAACGAATTGCACGTATAAATATAAAAAAAACTGTTTGTTATTTCGTAATAATCTCCTACACGTTAGACTCAATTGAACGGAATATGAACAGCGTTAAATAAATAGTCATCCGCCTTTACATAACTAAAGCATCTGAAGATGACAGTACATTTGGACCATTCCGTGACCTTTGATGATGAAAGTACAACTCGAAATAAGTTGAGATCTTATAAACTGTTTTGCTGTTCTTTGTTTGCTTCGTATCATTTTTATCATTATATTCCGCACTTTCTTTCGTTCTCTTCATTATCATCTTTCCTTGCTTTTACTTTCAACAGAGGTATTGTTTTTCCTCTCTCCGACTTGTTTTTATTGCATTATATTTCCTTCCTTCCTTCCTTCCTTTCTTCTTACCTTCCTTCCATCCATCCATCTTTCTTCACTCTCTTTTTCTTCCTATCTATTGCTACAAAACTTTTCTGCTTTCTCGTCCTTTCTTTCCGCAGACTTTTCTTCTTTTCAGACGCGTTCGCAAAATTGTGAAAAGCGACCATTAGTTTCGTCATGTCCGTCCATCTGTCTGTCCTTCCGTCCGTCCGCATGGAACAACCCGGCTCCCACCGAAAAAATTTTCATGAAATTTACTATATGAGTATTTTTCGTGAATCGGAAGAAAAAAATTCAAATTTTCTTTAAAATCTGACAATAATACAAAAACTTAGAAGCTGTGCAACGCCTTTCTTACGATCTGTTTAGTCAAATTGTGCATCTAAAGAAGGCCATTAACAAACAAACTCTCTGTTGTTTCAATGCAGCATTTATATGTAGCGTGTTAAAGAGTGCAAATTTCCAAATTAGTTGGAATGTAATTTCTTTCCAAGACTGGTACGTATAAATTGCACTGCTACCTGTGAAGTAAATTCACCATAAAAACGGTGTTGTACAAGAGTCAATATTTTTATACAGTTGACAGTGACATGCAGCTCAACAACACACACAGTATTAATTGTTGTTTCCTCTGAAAAATGGCGATGCGAATGCGCCGCAATGTTACGTTATACGTAAGTTGCCTGTGTTGTTTTCTTTCGTTCTATTTTTCTTCTTTCATCTCTTCTCTCTGCCCTAACCTATACGTAATCTCTGTTCTTTTGAACACCTTTTCTTCGCTTTCTATTACGACCCTTTCAAATAGCAGGATGATTATGAACTGTGAGCAAGATGGTTTGTTGGTTGTAACGATGAAGAGCATTTTTAACTTCCAGTACTAAAGTCATACCAAGAAATTCCCTTGTCTAAGGCCCCAGTTCAATAATTAATGTATAATTATAAAGGCGGCAATATTTAACTAACGCAAACGAAACCTATATCCCTGTGGCCGCACGTTCAAAGGCGTGGGTCTGCGGCCGCTCACTTGCTGAAATTGTGGGTTAGAATCCCTTCGAGGGCATGAATGTTTGTCTGTTGTGAGTGTTGTGTTGTCAGGTAGAGGTCACTGCGTCGGGCTGATCACTGGTCCAGAGAAGTCCTAGCGAGTGTGGTGTGTCTGAGTGTGATCGTGAAGGCTTCATAATGAGGAGGCCCTGGCCCACTAGGGGCTAATTATGAAGTAGCAACATGTGTCTCCTCAAAATTGCACCACGCTGTACAGTAGCTAATGCTGGAAGGGTAAGATGATCAGGTCAAAACAACACACACTGCGACAGCTGTAAGTTGGTCGTCAATAAAGCCCTGCTTTCACAGCGGTGCGGTTCAGGATTCCGGTTATTACGCTGTGTCGCCGGCTAATCGGTCCTCGACGTTTCGAAGAACCGTAGCGTCCTCATTTTGAAGGGTCTAGAGGTCCCAGAATAATTGGGACACTCCGTGATTCGTATAGCCCACATTTGCGGAACAGTCCGTGTGAATTGACTAGCTCAGTCAGTGTAGTGATTAGGTTGGGGCAGCTCAAGTCCAAGAAGAGCCGAGGACTGTTGTTTTGTCAGGACGTACAAACTGGCTTTGTTAAATGGGGCACTTGACCAGGCAGTGAAGACGTCGGAGCCTGCAGCAACGACACACGAAGTTTAAGAAAGATTGGCTCCACAACCCTGTAGATCAGTCCTGGCGTTGTGCCTAACGAAAGAAACACGCAGTGCTTTTAATGCTTTGTAAAGGCGAAATGTAGCTTGCACATTTAGCAGCAGGGTTAGGGGATGGGCTGCACAGAAAAGCTTCAGCAAAACGGAGTTTCTATGAATATTAAAAGCATTTCAAACTGCCTCTGTTGTTGATTAATCGAAAGATTGCATGTTACTGGATATCAGATCTATCTTCGGTGTTCGACAAAACCTTGATAAGGCCATTTTAAGTTATGAATCGTCTATGCAACTGAATTTCAAACAAAATAGCGGTCCTTCTGCATTGACAGAAAACAAACCAGCTTCAGAAAAAAAGTAATGTTTTGCGTCTGTGGACAGGACTCTGTTATTCCAGTCGCAACTAGCTGATGGCTTTAGAGGAAAGACGTTACAAAACAAATGTGAGTTACAGAATTTTGGTAGTAACGAAGTGTACTGGGTGCCTGAGAAATTATGTGAAATATGGAACAACGTAGCTGGAAGGCAGGGTTACAGCGGTCTTCTTTAACCGAAATACATAAGACAAATGTGTGGGGCTGTTAATAGGAAGGCGGCTTCATACGTACAGGAAGAAAAAGCAATCCTTATACAAGCATGGACAGGCCCTTAGGGCACATCAAGGTGTCAAGGTTGTCAATCGGCCGCCTTTACTTCTCAGAAAATATCCCTGGTACTCGTTTCTTTCAGAAGCTGAGTCGACCCCAGGGCCGGAAGGATTAAGTTAATGAAAAATTCCAATGACTCCATTGGGAATGGAACCTGCAACCTCCCGGCTTCTAGCGCAGTGCGTCTCTGTGCTTCAATGTGAAAACCTCTATAACGGAATAACTGTAGATACTACAGACAACTAGGGACTCATATCACTGTTTTTGAATAATCTAATGTGCCTTTAGTGGCCACACTCTCCGCCCGGTCGCGCCAGTACGTGTATTCTACAGCTGATATGTTCGTGCATTCAGCTTGGCATTCTGTCACCTGGATATTTCAAACAAAACTCTTTTTACAGCCGACTCTGCGCTACTTTTGTTATCTGAATTTCATTTTTGTGCCTTTTCGCTTCATTTTCACCAGCTTTTCATTACATGTCTGCAATAACAGCAACCTGGCGCTGACGCCTGTCGGCTAGGCATTCACAAAATTGCAGGTTGTTCTTGGTAAATGCGAATATCGAGTGTCTGTCTGTCGTTCTCTCTGTCAGTCCGTCCGAACTTCTGCTCCATGAAACAACTCTGCCCACTTCCGACATATTTTCCTAAAATTTTCTGTTGGAAACTTTTATTGAAATTTGTCGAGAAAATTAAATGTCAGTTAAAATCGAAAAATAAGGATACTTCGAATGAGGACCATCGTATATATTATTATTCTTAATATAAACAACAGGGACTTTTCTACCTGACGTAAAAACAGAAGCTGTATTGACGATCTAAATCTAACAATCGAACACGATGAGGCAAACTTTACCGTTACCTTTACCTTTACCTTTACTTAGATATACAACCAGTGCTTTTTACTGGGGGGGGGGGGGTACTGGCCTTGAGGCTATATAAAATTTATATTTCATTTTAAAATTTGTAATATAAAATCATAAAATAAATGCAACCGTTGCTTGACACTGTCTTCAACTGTATCTATATACATGCAACTACAACTACATGTTCCGTGACTGACTCACAGAATTTAAAACACAAGACCTAGTCTTCTTTTTTTTTAATTTCATCTAAAACACCTCATATATTTTATTTTTCAAATTCCACTCTACTAGTCATCAGCCGATTTCATTGGCTGATGGCGGCTGAAGGGTAAATCACGTATATCATTCGATATATTCGTGTCTAAGTGTTTCAAATTTCAATTTAGAGGGAGGGACTAGGCCGCAGTCCGGCAGCCCCCTTCCCCCCTTTGTTTTGCCCTCCCTTTACTAAGGAAAACAACAGTTACAACAGTTACATAAGGAGTTTTACACTACAAGTAAACGTACTTGTTAGAATAGGGGAATTGGTCTTTATGTCAATTGACTTGAACCTCCCATTTGGCAGAACCAAACGAGAGGTTCGCATAGGCCTACTTGTGATTACAGAGACGTTGTATTCTGAAATATGATGCTGTATCTTTTGGTAGGTGGCTATCAACACTTCTGGAAAACCTCTGGCCTTCCTCTTCTGACCAGCTGGTTCCACACAAAAAAATTGGAACTTATACACAAAGGTACACGGCGTAACTGTCCGCATGACAATAGGCGCCTTGTCTTGTAGCGGCTTGGACACGTTTATTTACAGGTCATCAGTTTTATTTAGGTTATTTCTATTCTCTAAAATCGTCACCACAATTTTGCGCAAAATATGGGGCGTTCGCAGGTGCTCGGCGCGTTTATCATTTGTTTTTGTTCTACTGTGACGACCACTCGTTATCCTGCGTGTTACTCACCATGCGATCCGTCAAAGCCTTCAACACTAAAGTAGAAGACAAGGGCAAGAGCCCGCCACACTGTCTTTGCCTTAGGCCGTATTTACCCGTACCTGATACACACTGCTTACGTCACTGCTCTTTCATTCTCATTTGTAGAGTAACTTGCCTTAATGGAAGAACAATTTTTCCTGTATGCCGGCGTGGCAGCACCGCAGATATTTCGATACGGACCATTATTTCTTATAATTTTAACTCCTGTAACTTTTAAGATCAATTAAAATACAATTTTACGAGGGGTGCTGATAAGTCCTTAGCCCGAACTACTTCCCGATGTCGTAGGACAGAATCGATAGTGTCGTTGGAAAGAGTGGTCTGTTCATGTGCCGAATTGCAAGTCTTTTCTTGTTACAGAGGCTGAAAGTAAGCATGTCAGACGATGAGCGCGATTTCAACATCTAGACGCGAGCTGTCATCAAGTTTTTTTTTTTTTTTTAAACAAGGCAAGGCGTCGAAGGAAATTCACGCCACATTAGGGGAACATGCACCACCGTATGCCACCGTCAAAAACTGGGTGGCCCAGTTTAAACGTGATGATTTTTCCACCTGTGATGTGCCTCGTCCTGGACGACCCAAAACAGTGACCACCCCGGAGATTATTGATTAAATTCACGAACTAATCTTGGAAGACTGCCAGATTTCGGCTAAATCAATAGCTGAGCAACTGGGCATCAAACGTGAGCGGGTTGGGTCCATCATTCATGAAGATTTGGACATGCGAAAGCTCTCCGTAGAGTGGGTCCAGAAATGCCTGAACGCGGATCAAAAACGTCTACTGTTTCAGTCGTATGAGCAACTTTTGGAATTTTTTTCGGCCGGCGTGATCCAAATGATTTCCTGTCGCGATTGGTGACCATGGACGAAACATGGTTATATCACTATGACCCGGAGACAAAGCAACAATCAATGGAGTGGTGGCATAGAGGCTCACCCCGCCCCAAAAAATTCCGAGTGCAAAACTCCGCTGGAAAAGTTCTCGCCTCGATTTTTTGCGATCAAGACGGCATCCTCCTCATTAATTATCTTTCAAAAGGCCAAACTATCAACGTGGAATATTACTCATCTCTGTTGGTGCAATTGAAGGGCATTTTGAAGTAAAAACGCCACGGGAATGTCACCAAGGTGGTCTTGTTCTTGCATGACAATGCCCCGGCTCACCAGGCACTTGCAACCCAGAAGAAACTGGCTTACCTGGACTTCCAGTGTCTTGATCACCCACCCTATTCTCCGGATCTGGCCCCGTCGGACTACCACAATTGAAAGGTCGCCATTTTTCTTCCGACGGGGAAGTCATTGGTGCCGCGGAGATCTGGTTGGACGAAGAACCTTCTGATTTTTTTTTTTTGAGTGGCTTGTAAAAGTTAGAGCAACGGGCTAAGAAGTTTATTGAGCTTCGTGGAGGGTATGTTGAATAAATCCCGAGTTTGTTCGCTGTAGCTTGTTTCCTTCCTGGTCGGGCTAAGGACTTATCAGCACCCCTAACGTCCTAACTACGCGTTTGTATACTGACGACTTATAGAGTGAAAACCATATTTTTGTTCTTATTACATATATATATATATATATATATGCTTATGAGTTATGTGCGTGCGCGCGCGCGTGTATGTGTGTGTGTGTAATCTGCCAATTGTCTATGAGAATCTACATGTAGGAGCATGTTATGACGAGCAAGACAACATTGTGCAAAATAGTTGATAGTGAAATTTGTTTGCAGAACACAAGTTGAAATTATACAACAACAAAATGCCGGGAGCGCTATAAGGGGAAGCGAAGTAATCGGATACGGGAGAAAATAAAAATATTCATAATCTATAACCATAATTTATTTTTATTAGGATAATTAAATCAAAACTGGGTGATAAGCTGGATATGTAGGACGCGTGAAGTAAAAGAAAAATGCAGGTAATTTATATCTATTTTTAGCCGAAGAGACCACTTGGGAGACCAAACAATGTATTAGAAAATAATATTAAAATGGCTGTTCTAGTAATGGAATTTGAAGGTGTGATTTGGGTGCAACTTCTTCAGAACAGACCCAGTACAGGAATTTTGTCAACTCCTTGATGAACACTTGTTACTGTAAAGAAGGCAGGTAACTGAATATCAGCGGGTGAGAAAACAATGAAGTCAGCTGACGTCACTTTTGTAACTTAACCACTTGACTAATTCTGTATAATTAAGCTGAATATTTCATTTTTAATTCTTAATTCCAGGACACTTCGACGTCAGTATGAGTGACGCCAAACTGCACAATCTTCGGTGTGGCAGAAGGTAAAGAGTTTGTCGTTATGCCTTAGCACCAAGCTACAAAGACGTCTGGAGCAACTGAGGTAGAGCACCACACATTCTTAACATCAGGCTACATGGGCTGAGCTCTTGGAATCAACTGAACACAACCAGCTCGCTACGGTGACAGACAGAAAACCGCTCCTTCTTCCGGAAAACTAACTTAGTGATTTTAGCCCGTAGTATCGCTTTGCACAAGGATCTCCAACCCGCGGTC
>Ga0123357_10005710_pt1 | contig 14971 bp, 4 predicted proteins | sample TergutEmb28metaG_FD_89873 | JGI IMG/M metagenome (GOLD analysis project Ga0123357, IMG submission 89873) | Embiratermes neotenicus P4 segment gut microbial communities from Petit-Saut dam, French Guiana - Emb289 P4 | ecosystem: Host-associated > Arthropoda: Insects > Digestive system > Gut ...
AGTGTGAAGCTTGAAGCCTGAGCGGTGGGGATCACCGCTGGTTCAAGAGAAGTACCAGGAAGAAAAGGCCTGTGACAAGAGACATCCATATCGTATAATAATAATAATAATAATAATAATATAAAATCTGACTAAATGTGTCAATCTGTCAATAAAAATCACTACAACCTGAATTTGTCACAGTGGCATACCTGGTAGAGGGGCTATTTTTGAAGGATGGACTAATATGAAACAAAAACTGTGTCAAACTGATGTCTTCTCATCAACCTGACACAACTGTTGTCGTTGTTGCTGGTGTTGTCGCTACTGTCATCTATATACAAGGTGGTTCAAATATGACCGGGACTGATTTTTTTTCGTAACCATAAGTGACAAACACTTATTTGCACATGTCAGTCTTCAATGTACTCCCCTAACCCGAGCAGGAGGGAGGGTGGAGGTTGTGGCTTCTCTCTCTCAAGGTCGCACAGCTGCTGCACAGTGCGGCTTGTTTACACACAAATCAGTCCCGGTCATATTTGAACCACCTTGTACTATATATGAAACAGCTGTCATTTCTGCAATTTCCCCTAACACCTACCTATCCATTATTTCTTAAGGGAATATCAAACTTCACTTATGCCTTTTTGATTTCCACCTGCTTTATCAGGAACACAACCAGGATGTAAATCAATGTCTAGCAGTACATATACAAAATAAATTTCAGAAATATGATATAACACAGTTCCAACAGATGTAAAGAGAATACAATTTTAACTCTTATGACATACTTTTCACTACCTACTGATCTCAACTTTACAAGCAGTTTTATAAAATTCAGTTTTATACAATTTCAACTTACTTTCCAACAACTCCTTCAAATGCTGACTGGAGAAGTCTTGCTGGTAGACTTTCATGTAGAGATCCTGCCTACAATTCATAACAAACAAAACTGAGCTTTGATGAAACGATACACACTTCATACTAACAGTTTTCTACATGAACTTGCTTTGAATTTGTGTGTACATTTGCCAAATTAACAACTCTCCTCTATGTCCTTCTGACAACACTGCATGAACTATGGACTACGTATATATCTAACCTGTGTTTTAAGAGAATTCATACAGCAAAACAAATATAATTTCATACTGGTAAGACAACAGTACCTTTGTAACATCATGTGACAAGGTCCCCATGTTTCAGTCTTCCCTATTCTAGTCTTAACAGAACAAGTGTGCAAATTACAAGGGGTTAAGAAGCTTTCACAAGTATATATTAACATTCACTCTCACACACAACAGGTTGATTTACAATTGCATATTACTTGGCAACTAGTTTTGGCCCTGAATGTGGGCCAGCATCAGGCCATTAAAGAACAACATGAAAATGTATACAGAAACTCTATGTACCATAAGGTTGGATATCTCCATCTTTTACAAAAAAATACATTAAAATGTATATAGAGTATATTTCAACAAACACGGTACTCTTATATTCAGTATATATGTTTTTAATGCATTTTTATTGTAAAAGGGGGCATCTCCAACTTATGGTACACATAGTTACTGTACATATTTTCATGTTCTTGTATAAAGCCCTGACGATGGCCCACTTTTATGGCCGAAACTAGTCGCCATGTAAAATACAATGGTAAAGTAACATGCTGTGTGTGTGTCTATGTGTGGGGGTGGGGGGGTTGTGAGTATTAATACATACTTGAGAAGTGATGTTTCACATAGTGTAATAAGGTATGTTTGTAACAACACAGTGTTAATTGGAAGGAAGGCCCTAGCACTGTAAGAACCAAACTCAAATAAATTATTATATTAATATATTTATATGTTCCCTTTCCTGCACTAGAGGGAGTTTAATTTACTATTCAAAACAGAAAATGGAAATACTGGTAATTTTAATTGAGACTTGAAGGTCTCAGAGCACTGACCATCAACAGGACTGCCTTCTTAGAAGTAAGCATGTTCTGGGAGGTACATACCTACAATTCAGAGGAACAATCCACTCCCAAAATCATGACAAATGGGAATACATCCCAGACAACTGTATTCTATGATAATTTCAAAAATGCCCTTACAGTGAATAATAATGACTGTTACAACAGTACAAACAATTAACATCATCAATTATTGGGGACTAATGCCATCTGCCAGTATACCTCAGTTACATAAATGGTAGGTAACAAGATTAAGATCCAGTCCGATTTTTGGCCGCGATAACAAAATCTTCATATAACCCAAGAGCTGCACAAACTATTATTAAAAATGTGACTTACTGCTGGTGCAACTCTACAAAGCAGAAATATAAAACTCTTGAAGCAATAAATTGCCCATCTTTCTCTTAAAAGTCGAAGTATATACTGACCTTAGTAAGCCTTTCAGCCCTCCTCCTGCTGAGCTCTGCACGTAGGTCTCCCTCCCTGCTTTTGGCTGCAATCTCTTCTACAGTGTCATTACTTGCTTCACTTGCAGAATGCTGCAATTTTGAACCCACCTCAGAGGACACAGCACTTAACTTGACTGTATCTTCACACTCAACCACATCTCCTAATTTATTCTTGACCTGCTGCTGTTTTCCTGAACATTTCTTTGTCTCTACTTGTAAGTCATCAACTTGGGACCTCAGGTCTTCTGAACCTACCAAAGGAATTATGAATTAAGATTACTGTGTGCCACATGATGCTCACATGCCAGCATTTAAAATCACCACTGTGATGTCCATATACAAAGCTGATCTGCCTCAATTTTCACGTGGGAAGGGGCAATGGCAAAACCTCTTCTGGTGGGCCTGTTACTGGGACTAGCTCTTTGTAATTGGCTTCACCTAACCGTGCCAACCTAGAAGGTAAGAACCATTTTTTGGTCTGAGGATGGGGCCTCATACCATGCCTGAAATGTAGTGTTTATTTTTAGCACTATATTCAACACAGCATGATGGATGAAGTCTACAACGTAAATGAATCAAACTGAACACACAGTTGGAATTGGGATTGATAGAAAATAGGAAATAAATTCTGAAAATAAATTAGTGTCACAAACGTGTATAGAGACTACAAAATGCACATACCAGGGTTGTGTAACATACAACACATGCCTAAAGTGGCACACAAGGTGAATCTGCCTGGCACACAAGAACATTTTAATGTGCCAACATATTTCTTCACTGGTGCAGTATAGGCTAAACTGAATTCCATTAAATTTCACATTTATAAATAAAACTGTTTCTGCTATTTATATGAAATTTATATATTTTTTTTCCAGTATTCACATCTAGAACTCCACCCTGGCCAAACAATCTGATCAGACACATTACAGGCATTCATTGCAGTCATCTCAAAAAGGCTCAGCACTCCTGGAATATATCATTTGAAACAAAACAACTTATAAGCTCAAGAAAATACTAAACACATACACAGGGAAATTTAAATTACCAATGTTCTAACCATAGAACAGGATAAGAACTGAATTTACATGGTGGAATCAGTTTCTAGACTGACCACAAGATGACAATACAGCTGCTAACACAAAACTTCTGCTACTAGGTGTGGGTAAGCAAAATCTCCCAAGTCATTCCATGCTCAGAATATGGTAGTAGCATGGGTGACCACGGAGTGATGCTTGTTCAGTACAAGTGCATTTGTTCCATTTGCAATTTTGCTGTACCTAGAACATGGCTAAGACTTAAAAAAGAACAGTATGTCTGCATATCCCTTTAAACTGGGGGTAAATGCTATGGAAACCTTTTAAAATATTAAAAGCAGCTTTTGGAAAGCATATGGGAAGAACGCAGCTATTTGTGTGGTTTTCCAAGTTCCCAAATGTGACTTATGTTGAAGATGTTGAGTGCTTGGGACAACCATTAATGAGAAAAACAGATGAAAATGTGAATCAAGAAAGCTGGCTTCAAAAACAGTGGAATCACTATCTGTGCAGTTGCAAAAATGCAGACCATATCATTTCAGTCAGTTCAAAGGAGTTAAAAAAATATATGGACTTGTGTCAGATTGCCACCAAATCCTTGTCCAGTACATGCCCACTCTGTTTGTCTCTATGTAAATTTTTGGCTAAAAGCAAAATTACTCTCATTCCACACCCTTTCTCCTCTCCAGATTTAGTACCATGTGACTTATTTCTTTTTCAAAAACTCAAGTTGGTGTTAAAGGTAAGAAGATTTAATACTGTTTCCATGATTCCAGCCATGCATTTGCTAAGCTTCAAATAATGCACTTCATGAAATGTGTTAAATGGCACTCTGAGCACTGCACTCGCCATGTAAAGTCTGAAGGAGATTACTTTGAAGGGGACAACATTTATTAGAAGCAAAGTATTGTTGTTATGGAGAAATAAATTCAGCCCAGGAGATACCTGATTGCACCATATACACACGGTACTCATACATTACATAAACCTTTGGTGTTATTGTGCTAAGTGCTCTGTGGGCTTCATTTCTTCCCTCCAGTACTCACATAATGAAGTATTATCTTACATACAGAGAGAGTTTGTATCATGTAGTACAGCTGTATCAGTGTGGAATAAACTTCCATATTGCAGCCTTGCCTGCGATTTTCATCAATGGGGATTGTTGTGATCATGTGAAGATCTCATCAATCTTGAGGCAGAGAATCTCCAAAGTGATAAAATTAATTCCAAATATACACTGTTGACTGCCCGAGGACACTCCATTCCATTCACTTGCACTGAAGATTTCACATCTTCTATGTGGTCCCCGGCAAACTCCACTACAACACTGTCTACAAAGTAATTACAAACAAACCTTTCTTCCCTTCCGCACCATCATTTACATTGCCTGAACTGCTTTTTCTCGATGTGGATGAAGACTGCTTATGTTCTGACAGTACCTCTTCCTTATGGGTTGAATGCTTTGTCTGACCAAGCAGTTTGGTAAATGGTACCCCACCAACCTGGAAAAGTTGTCAATACTTTGAATTGCAGTAACTGCTAGTAACTTGCCAAGTAATCAATTACTGTACTTACTTGAATGTAAGCTGAGGTTTTTTGCTTGAATTTGGTGCTTAAATAAGTGAGGTCATCTTAAATTTACATGTGAAGCCCCGAACTGGACTGCACCAAATGGGTCACTCTGAAGCAGAGGTCGGCATAACCAGTATAACCATATCATCATGTGTAAACGAAGACAGAACAGAGCATAACTGAAGGAAACTGATACAATCTTTTCTTTCCAGACTTTTTCCATCATCTAATTTTCTTAAAGAAGCACAACATTTCAGAAGGCAGCTCTGCTTCCAACTTCAGGCACAGAAGCATCTAACCTGATGGACCCTTCAAATCAAACTATCCATGCTTACTTAGCACCATGGAAATAATTTGTTATGACATGTACCTGACAACAGATCTAGTCCAAGGGTAGTAGAAGGAAAATGGCTACTGAAAAATTAAAAATGAACTACAAGGCTCAAAAATACAACCTGGGTCAATCTACATAGTAAAAACCATGAAAAGCGCTATGAACTCGGACTGATGGGACCACAGACACCACACAACTATCCAGAACACATTCAGCAAAATTCTCACCACCATCTGTGGAGAAAAGTGTGAATCTTCACAGGTTCCAGGAAGTTTATAAAGCAAGAAATATAAATGTATTACTTGGTCAATGTAGACCACAAAGGAATGGCAGTGCATCTCACCAGGAGTCATTACGATGGGTTACAAGAAGTGCTATATATCCAATGCAGTGAATGTGCCTGAAAATATGTTGTGGAGTGGCAGTGAAGAGGATGGTAATAATAGGAGTGTAAGGAAGGTGAAGGTACTGTGAAGATGGAGATGGTGACACTGATTGGTAAAGGTGGATTGAAGCTGACATACTTTCTGTATTAAATGTATAGTAAAATATTTTACCTTTACAGATATGTTTTACTTAGGGGGGTCATCCTAGAGTAGAGTTGTCCTGCATTTGGGTAAATATGGTAATAAATAGTATCATTAACAACCAAGAGAAGAGTGATAAGCAATTTCTACATTAAGCCACAGCATGACATGAAAATATCAATAGCAAACTGCAACAGGTTAGCTTGGTCATCAGAAATGTTGGCTCCTTTTATGAGACTACATGATATTACACCCCAGAAGTTAACATTCACATTCACTGCCACAATAACCTCTCACCTCACACGTACTGGTCTTGAATTGATAGTAAATATTCATAAGCAACCATGCCCAAATTTGGCGATTCATGTCAGCAGAACTGTTAACTGCCAAGATTATATAGTGTTGCTAGTAAACAAAATATGAAAACGTAGCAATGGTAGAACGGCATTGACAAAGGGAAATCTGAAGTACTCAGACAAGACTGTGTCCCTGTGCCACTTTCGCCATAAATCCCACATGGTCCTGAGACCAATCCTGGACCTCCATGATAAGCTGATGACTTAACCATCCACGCCATGACAGTCCTCAATTCATGTCATGTCTATTGATTCCTGCATCATACGTCAAAATTTTAAGTAACTTTGTATGAGCATACATGTACAAAGACTTGGTTACGAAACCAAATGTAAGCACTACTGATACATTACATCTTACTTTCAACTTGCAAATGTATCTTTATTCTTCACATGAAATGCATATCAAGTCATGAGAAAAATAAATATTCTCTGGCAAGCACACACATTCCATAGGACAGCTCTCTTTCAAAATCTGCATCACAGTCAAGAAGTTGGTGATGATATTGTACAATCTATCTCAACAACAATGATCTACTGCCCCACACTGCACATTTCATCCCACAGCACGATTCCTATTCAATCTACAAAATATTCACAGAACTTATTACACTTAGCATAAACTGGATCATGCAACTTTACGGCTCATATCCGTACATTCAATGCTGAAGAATGTTACACCTTCAGATCCTGAAGCCAAAGCTACGCCCAGTATGTGAACTTCATCTATGGTAGTTTTCTTCACTAATGTTACACATATACCCATCCATCATTCTATAGAAGTACGCATATGTATTTCTGCTTTAATGTGTAATGACAATTTGTACTGCTTTCTATTTGACTTATTGGACTACTTTTTCACTGGAATGCATAAATGGTCTGTAGAAGTGCACTGCGCAAGCACGAAGGTCAGCACACTTGCACTTGTACCGCCACATGTTAATTGATGAAAATACAATTTCTGCTTTACAAATTTTTTGGCTTACAGCCTGCTTTCATGGAAAGCCATAAAGCAAGGAACTGCTATATATCAATTCTGCCCTAGTGAATGATTTACCCATGAATAGTTCTGTAGTACTTGCCCATACTACTTTACACAACAACACGTGACCGTAACAATTAAAATATGAATCCTCATTACAAATCACAAATGGCAGTTGTTGACTGTGTTTACTTGTTACAAACTGAAGTGTAACCAGCATCTATCTATCTGATTCCGTGTGATAAACCTTTATTTTAAAAGTTCATAGAACTTAGTAATACACTCATCCTCTTCGACAGATAAAAAAATCACAACATCCAAAGGACAGTGATGTATCAAAAACATCCGACTCTTAAGGTATCTGGTTCAAACCTGCAACTGGCTGCGCTGACTGAGGTTTACCATGTACCTTCATGTACTGACCATTTGTGACTATCTACTCATCTAATCTGTCACTACTTAACCACTAAAACTATTAACGTTACCTTTTCACTTCCAGATACTTGAATTCGTGCAGATAACTTGAACCGTGCTTCATTGTCTGAGTTACTCTCTTCACTGGACCAGAGGTCTCCACTCTGCAGCTCAAGGTAAGGTTCATCAAAGTCTTCTCCAGGCTCTAACACTGTGGAGTCATCTGATGCTGCCACAGGTGCTACCATTTCACTGTCTTTCCCTTCAACTGTGTGCTTCTGCACACCTTGATCAGTAATGTCTCTCTCTTGCTGCTCGCATGTCTGCTGAGTTGCTTTTAGACATATTTTTTTACCATCTGGCTTTACTGGCCCCAATGATTCAAACTTCCGTCGTCTAGCTTCCATTCGTGCCAAATTGGAACCCACACCCACAACATCACTTGATTCCACACAGTCCTTTACAGCTGATGAATCTAACACTGGAATTCTCTCTCCTGCTATATTCCGGGAATCTTCTTTTGATCTCTCTGAATCCTTCTTGGAATCTTCCTTGTTCCTCTCTCTCTTCTGGGCTTTAGTTCTAGATTCCTTCCGTTTACTTGACCTCATTTTCAATGGCTTCTTACTAGGTCCTGGAACTGGTGATAGCAGATTTCGTTGCCTACCACTACTTCCTTCCCTGGTACTGTGAAGTAATGGAGCTGTAGGGTTTATGTAGTCTGCTACATGAAGTCGTAAAGGAGATTTGTACCGATGAATGTTATTTACTGTCCCTCGTTCTGGAGATGGACTGAGACTAATACTTGATGTATGACTTCCACTCCTGCGACATGGTGACTGCAAACGTATGGGACTGTGTTTGTGATGCACATTAGGTTCACGATGCAAGTGTGGCTGCAACAGTGGAGAGCGTGACCTGGGACGAATGTTGTTCATTCGTGACTCCTGTAAAGGTCGACGTGAATCTCTCACGGGTGATTCTTGAGTTCTGGGAGGAAGCCTGCTAACAGATGGTTTTCTATTTGGGGAATTTGACTGCCTTCTATGACTTCCATATGGCGATGGAGACCTCTGCTTACCACCGGGTGAATCTGAGTATCTCCTGGCAGCAGACGAAGTTCTCTGGTTGAGTGGTTGTCTAGGTGGAGACCATGGTGATAATTTGCGACCAGCTGGTACATGTCTGGGAGGTAGCCTATTATATGGGGAATGAGACAGGCGTCTTCGCAAGGAGGGCGACCTTGACACTCGTCGTTTGGGAGACAGAGGTGACCCATTACGGAAGACTCTACTTCTTGAAGGTGACCTGCCTCTAGACACAAATCTTTCAGGACTGCGAGACAATGAGTGGGAGTAACGCCCTCTGGGTGGAGAAGGATTTCTCCGTAGTGGAGATAATCTTCGGGGTGGGGAAGGGTTTCTTCGAGGTGGGGAGGGGTTCCTTCGAGGTGGAGAAGGAGAAAGCCTTCTTCTTATAGGTGAAAGAGGCCTGCGGGGTGAAACTGAAATCCTCCTTGCTCTGGGTGACATAAGACGTTTTGGTAGAGGTGAATGTGATGTTCTTCTCAACTGTGGCGATCGTGACCTCCGTGGAGATGCCCACCACCTCGATTCAGGTGATCTATATGGTGAAGTACAATTTAATCGAGACAGAGACTGCCTTGGTGACAGAGGTCGTCTGGGTCGGGGAGAATTCCTCAGTGGTGAGACTCTAGATGCTTTATTACTGCTGGGTTGATGCCATGATGGGGGAGATCTTGAGTATCTCTTTCTTGGAGATCTAACTGACCTCACTGGAGACCTAGACCTAGACCTAGACCTTGCCAAATAACCTGGTGATCTGGACAATCGACGTCTTGGAGATCTTGGAATCCGGTTTCTTATAGGTGAGTAACTAAATTTGCTCCTTGGAGACTGAGATCCTGAATGCCTGCTCTTAAGCAATGATGTGTTGTAGCTGCTGGGGGTTCTTGATCGCGATCTTGACTTTCTGGAGACAATAGGGGATAACTGCTTCTGTGAGGTACCAACAACTGTGGGGGATAAATGAGAGTTCTGATGTATACCACTAGACTTATCACTTTTGGTTCTTTCACTTAAAAAATTATCTTTATGGTTACTTGAAATGCATGAAGATATGTGACTCTGCACCATGGGAACTGTTGTAACCTTTGTATATTCTGAAGAACTGTTACGTGAAGGTTCTTTTGTCTTTTGGGTACTAGAGCTTGACACACCAGGTACTACTTTTGAGGTAGAAAGATCTCCCTGACTTTTCTGACTTTTTGAAGTATCACACACATTACGTTTTGATTTGGCAGTTAGAGATTTCTTGTGTTTCTGAAGGTCTGATTTCACATTACTATTCACAAGTACATTTGAATCACTCTTGTTCATTTCCTGTTCTAGCTCATCCATCAGTTTTTCCAAACTATCTTCTTCTTCATCATCTGCCATCATCAGGACATCAGGATCATTATCCAGCTCAGCAGCAACACCTGAACCTACAGACACTTTATCACTTGTCTCATTGTCATCCTCACTTTCGTCTGCTGATGAATCAGAGTTGGAGTCATCATATCTACTAAATTTTGTAGACACTGGAACAATTCAATAAATTCACATTAAACCCAACACCCCTGATACTCCAATCTCATATTTCTTAAATAAAGAAAACATTTTCAAGCTTAACAGAACATGTACCAAGCAGAATCAAAAAGCAATGTGCATTTATTAACTGTTGTGCTTGTACTTCATATCTGGGAAGTGCACGTCTGAATTGCTCTCTACATGCAATGGGGATTACTGTTCTTAATCATTCTCTCAAATAAATGACAGGATAACCTATGATTACTGTAACACTATCCACATTACACTCCCACATTCACCATTCATAAGAGTTCTCAAATAAGCGCCTCTTCTAATATTACTGTAATTACTCAAATACAATACATTATTCTGCAATAAAATATGTTCTGGGTTGAAAGTACATGTTTACATACTCATTCCTTAATTATGAAGTTCTCTATCGGTCTGAATATTCAGCTGTTTTGTCTTGTTTGCTAAGAAACATAGGATTATGACATCAGACCACGTGCATCCATTTCCCCTAACAATTCATAAACAACTGAAATTTTCAGGAAACTTGGTATGATGATGCCACTAAAGGGCCACCTCCCCTTTGCAAATTTTAATTTTGTATCAGTAACAGCAAAGCAGGTACAGCAAAAAAATCTGAAGCAGACATAACATTAGCAGAATTTAACACAGACTAAACAATGAGCTTCAAAATGTACCTTTTATTGAGATGATTGTTTGTAAATTGCAGAAAAACAATGCAACTGCAGAATACCTAAATCAAGATTCTGATTTGAAGGACATAACCAACCATCCACATGAGGTTTTATATGGGTGGTAGATTACAAACCTAAAACTTCTGCTTGGCTGACTTTTCATAAGTGAAACACACACTAGCCAATGGTACAAAACTTTTGTTCTATCAGGCAAATCTAACACAGCGGTAGTAGTAAAAATAGGTCACCAACTGTATAATTCACAGTTCTTGCTAGCCTCACAATAAAATCAAGCATCTGAACGAACAAACATGTCATGAGTTCTATTCATAACTCAGTGTTCTTACTGCACCAAGCTAATCTTTAAGACATAAAAATGAGGGCAATTAACTACAACACAGCTATTTTGGCACCATTACTTCTAAGTTAAACCAGTTTGAGTTCACATCAGCTGAATATCAGTGTATGCTCATTCCTACTACAAAAACAGAATAATTTCTGTCAACAAAAATAAATGAAAATACCTGTTGGACCATCCAGTTTATCCTGATCACTTTCAACTTTACAGTAGCGATGCTGTGGCAACCCCAGTTTCGGACTGTTGCTGGTGGCCACTGTAGCAGCTCTTCCTCTTCCTGCTGACAAACAATTATCACCTCCTGGGGGAGGTTCATTACTTATGGGGACAATTGCAATCAAATTTGAGTTCAGTCGATGTCTCTGGAAAACTGGCTATAAGAAAAAGAAAACATGCCAATTACAAACATGTAAACAGAAAAAGGGATTAAAAATGCACTTACTACTAGTGTTAAACGGCAACAATGTCCTCATGCTCAATTAAACACAACATTATGAAAATATATGGACATGATGAGGCATCGGTCCCCACATTTTTAACCTTGGCACTAGACAGAGATGACTTGTACACCTCAGCTGTGTCACGTCAACCTGACTGGCAACAGAGGCAGTCTAAACATTGCAGGATTTCATTGTGATTCCTAAGTCTACTCATGACACTCAGCACCTGTGGATCTTCATGGTAAATGACATGACCAATGCAGAGATCTTTCTCCGATTTTTATCTTCTCACTATAATCACAAAAAATTCACTGCGGTACTTTATAGTGATATGACCTCAATTGATTTGTAAAAATGTGGGTGTGTATATGTGTGTGTGCATAAAATAATACAACACTCCTACTTTAACAGCTGGTTTTTATAATGTACACTCCTTCTATCCTAACAGGTTTACAATGTGTAACACCCCTTTAATTATATTCCTCTTATTTACCCACCTCATTCATTAGCCCAAATAATTTTCTCTAAAACACTCTGTATTTCATTTCCTAATCACCACCTTCATTCTTTTCTGAAACATACAAATTTCTATCCATATTTAAAAAACAATTGTTACAATTCATTTTTTACAATAATAAAAGCAGTCAACTTCAAAATAATACAAGGTGAGCTATACCATGTAGTAAATCAGACTTCATATCTGAAATGATATATGGCACTCAATAACTTGGCTGACTGCAGTAGAAAGCCCCTACAGTTATCAATACTAACATTAGCATTTTTTAACCTCATTACTTCATCTAAACAGTGTTTTCTTACATGCATTCACATACAAACATGCACGCAGAAAAACATTCCCAGAAATTTGTTTTATATATTTAGGTCACAAGAAAATTTCCAGTATTTTGAACACATGCAGCATACTCTCTGTTTTATTTTCTGCAAAATGCAGTTTATTTCATTATGCTAACACTCACATTTCTCATAAACAATGCACTAAAATTTAAATACCCACCCTGGCAGGATAAGAAAGGATAAGAAATTCCAATCTTGGCTACAGCATTTTGTACTGGTGTCTGGCTACCAATCAAAACATTAGGACAAACAAAATTTGAAGCAGGGCTCTAAAATAAATTCCACTGGCCAGATGATGGGATTCACTCTTTCACAGCAAAGCACTACACTGTATACCATTACCATACACTTAATTGTGCAAACTGGGTGCCAACATTGCTGTGATCTTAGTATGAAGCGCCATTATACAATTACAGATTGCCTCAGGGAGACATCATGTTATATGGCGTTTGTGGATAGGCATTAGAATTACTTACTTGGTTTTAATAATGAGATAGGCCATTCAAAACTATTTTCCTTGTCCAGCCAAATACTTACATTTCTTCCTGGTTGAGTGTAGGGCTTTACTCCCCTGAATCCCCTCCCAAGACCAGAAATCTGTTGTGGTTGGTACAATGTGTTGGTGAGATGGTTCGAAATATTTGTTGCTGGCTTATTACTTCCTAGTGTCTGTAATGCTGCAAGGCGAAGGGCCTCTAAGTCATCTTCATCGTCATCACATTTCTGTAACTATAAACACACATACTGTACTAGAACTACAAACTAAAAACAATTTTAGCCAACTATTTATCACATTAAACGTGCACTTCTACCATTCACAGCAGAAGTCCGATATCGCACAAATATCCTTTGTTCTCAAAAAAGATCCATTACAGATCTCCCAAGCCACTGGTACTACACGTGCCAACTTTTTGTCAAACATATATCATCATTTGAGGTATTTGTATACATATGCTATTTCAGGAGCTGGCTCTACTTCCTTCTCCAGAATTATTATGGTTTTAATTTTTGTGTTAATGGCAACAGCTGAGATTGAAACCGAGACCTTTTGAGTGCCAATATTTGGCAACATTCAGTTCTTTGACTTTGTCAAACATCTCATGTTTAAAAATTAAAAAACTCAACACAATGTTTCAGAAACGAGTCTTGTCTCTGACCTCAGGAAAAGGGGCCATCAGACAGATCTACGCTCACTCAACTGAAATGTAAAGGACTAAAAATTTAAATATTTTGTTTTTTTTTTTATTGTGGGTGCCATGACTTGAATTAGTGTGACCAAACTGTGTTGGCAATAATGGTCTAATATGGCTGAAACCTATAAAACTCGATAAATATTAAAATACAGCCACCTATGTATATACTATATTAACATTTTCTTCATACTAGCCTGCGTAAAGGAAATAGTAATTAGCGGTTACTAATTGAAGAATACTAAAAGTTATGTGATAAAATCAATCAACCACGCTCGTATTCTCTGTCAGTTCGAAATTTTATCACATCGTATTAGGCAACTGGAAATATGTAGACCGATCTGTAAACTACATTAAGACGCATCTTATGAACCACGAACATCATCAACGCAACTGTCTACGAGACGGACGGAACGGACCTATCGATTCACAGAATTAATGTGGTGCCTTTTCCATCATCAGGTTTAAACGACACAGCAAACGCATTTCAGCATCATGAGGTTTCGCTATGTCGTTCGGCCGTCCCATGTAAACAAAACGGCTCATACAGGCCTAATTCGGCCTATTTTGCATAATTAAGAAAAGACGCATGATTTCATACACAATGGTAAAATGGCACTAAAGACATTTGTGACACAATTACGGCACTGACAATAAATCACTCTGCACACCAAATGATAGTCAATTGCGCCTAATATATCTACTCGACCTAGAAAATTAATTGGCATCAATTACAGTACTCTAACATCCGAGAAAATATATGATAAATTAAAGAATTCCCACGTGACTTTTGAAATTTTCTTCACAGCTTTCAAGCTACTCTATAAAGCCCTACATACGTTACACTCACTCTTTGCACCAACGCCATTTTGCTGTGCTTTTACTTTCCTGTTTAACCACGGATTACATATCATCTCTCACGACCACACAGATTAACACCTTCCTCACAACCGTTGTATCACACTTTCTCGAAAACAAGCAAACAGTTCATACACCACGGATTACATCACAAGGCTCTACGGTGCATGGATCAGAGTAAAGATTAGCAAGTCAATGACAATCCATGGCAACGCGACTACTCGTGCTGTCATCTATTAATTGGCGTAAGTTGGAACGTTGGTGAACAGAACCTCTAGTGGTATTTCTAGGTACTAAGCGCATTAAGCTCGATAACTCAATCGATTACCAGTCCACTACTGCCCCCCTTCCCCCCAAAAATAACATTTCATCTAGTCGATAAC
>Ga0123357_10005711_pt1 | contig 14970 bp, 11 predicted proteins | sample TergutEmb28metaG_FD_89873 | JGI IMG/M metagenome (GOLD analysis project Ga0123357, IMG submission 89873) | Embiratermes neotenicus P4 segment gut microbial communities from Petit-Saut dam, French Guiana - Emb289 P4 | ecosystem: Host-associated > Arthropoda: Insects > Digestive system > Gut ...
AAAATGCCCATAACTCCGTAACCGTTCAAAATTGGACCCATGTTCGTATGAACTTTTTTGCTTAGAATCACTCATACTATCATTTCCCAAAGTAGTGCAGATTCCTCCTGAATCACCCTGTATATTGAAGTTGTGTTTTAATGGTTCTATTCCATTTGATTTCTGCAGATGAGTTCAGTTTAGCACACTGGCAAGGGAAGTAGGCATGCACACAAGGCAGAATTGAACATAAATGTGTGAAGATATTTGAAACAGAATCTACAACCTGATGCGCTGTGGCTTGGAGTGTATGTTTTAGTATTTCCAGGTCAAGAGGTCTAAAATTGTGTTTGTGTGTGTGATATTTATTTTCATTGCAAGTACCAAATGTTTAGGGTTTTAAAAACCATTAATATAATTTCATCTTTATACGCCTTTTATGTCCTTCATAAAAGTTCAGAAAGTAGAGATAGTGAATGGAAGTTTTCACTTGCTGCCTACCAAGTTCCATTCTTGTATTTGGTGCAGCAGTCCCTTGTTTTGCAAGTACCTGAGGCATTTTTAAACACTTTTGAAATATTGTTTGCATTTTAGCTTTTATCTTCATTATGTGGAAGATGATAGAAACCACTGTTGGATAAATTGTGTGCGTGACAGCTGTTTCACCCTTGAGTGTAAATGGATGTGGTGAACCTCTCAGGTTGGGAATATTTACAATACTTAAAAAAAAAAAAAAGAAATATTACTGGGAACTTTTCTGAATGTATTTGGTGGCTGTTAATCATGTGTAATTGTAAGAGATGGCTGTGGCTTTGAATTTTTACTGCCCTTCTACCTATGAGACGAGTGGAAAATATTACAAACAACGTAACAATTAACTGCACTGTGGCCTGTCAGGAGCACATGGGGAATGGGCAGTTGTTTGTCAGGGTTCTGAAAATGTCGAACACAAACGTGTCCCGCTATGAGTATTGTACTGTTTGGTAGCTAAATTTGTGACATACTGTAAACTGTAATTAGGAATGGGTGATAGGAAAACCGATTTCTTGTGAGTGGTGACTAAAAGTATATTTTAACACATTGCACTGAAAGCTGAGTGGACCTCACACTGTTATGATCCCATGTAACTATGGATTGTAAAACTGTGCCAAGAAAAATCAGTTGTGTGGTTCTGAAATATACTAATGTAGCTAATTTTCTTGCCAAAACTGATATTTTTTATTGGTTCATGGGAAGTTGTATTTCTATCCTTACACAACATTTTAAGATCAAGTTGTCATATTTTTCAGAAATTATTTTGAATGTTATAATTATAAAAATGTACTAATTGATACTAATTACCCATTACATTCAGTATTTCAACTGCAGGAAACTTAATTTGTAGATAGTAATGGTAGTTTTTCTGTTAATGCATTTGTTGGATTGAATTATGTGTGCTCGAAACAGCTCATTGTGAACAGGCAAACTATAGTTTCAGCCTTCAGAGTGAGTTTTGCAGATTCACCATTTGCAGTCTGTCGTAGATTGATGTTATATAAATGTACAGAGCAGCGGTGGGGTAAACAAACTGTCCTCAACAAACGGCTGTATTGAATAAATTTTGTAAAATGTAATTATATAAAGCTGATTTTTACTCTGTATATGTATGTATTTGTTAGTTTTGACACAGTTGTGATTTTTCTTGTTTACAAGCAAGTGATTGCTAGTTGATAGTTGATGTAGTATGTATGTGGCTGTTAACATGAGCAGCTCTCACTTTCTTGAGGTTTCCACTAGTCATTTTGTCTCAGTCTTGAAAATATCTTACTTTGTACATTTTGTCTCTGTTCTTGAATGTGATTCTGTCATATTTATTTGAGGTTTCTCTTTCTGTTACAGACTTTATTGAAACTTTTATTTCTCTGTGCAGTTATGTGAAGCATTATTTGTTGTTCATAAATTCTAGCACATGATTTTAGCTGTGGAAATAAATACTGATTCTTGAAGAGTTGTGTGTATTGTGAACAACCATTACAGTAATCTGTTTTTCTCTTTTGTTGCTATTCATATACACTGTTTCTAAATATAAACCTTCTATCATATCAGAATTCTACCAAGTTTCAGTCCTCATAAGTACACCATGAGTTTCATTAAAATACTGCCTTATGGTAGAGTTCTTACCACATGCGAATCATACACAATTTCAGGTTAACCATGATATGAGAGAGACATTGTGCTGTGTTTAAAGGAGACAAAGAAGAGGAAACATACCTATTTATTAATAAAACAAATTGCTTTGTTTCATAACATAGCTACATGTTTTGGCTGTATTTAGCTATCCAGCTACAGTAAAAAACATATAGAGGAATTTGTGTGATAACTAAAAGGGCAGTTGAGATAGACTATTATTATTTTTATTGTTGTTGTTGTTATTAAACATTAAAATTCCTTACTGTTTGCAATGTCCTGTTATGTAAGTACTGTTATTTATGATTTTCAGGGATCTGTAATTGTTCTTCTTATGGAAAGTTCTTAATTAAAACTCATTATTTTCTAGTATTCTCTGCTGATTAAGTATGAGACAATTTTCTAATGGAAGAATCTTGGCTATTCCTGATTCAGTATAATCTGCTGGTACCATAATAACAGTGCATAATCAAAATGATGTTTGTTTACAATATACTAGGGAATACAGAATGTGATATTTTGTTCATATAAACTTGCGGTGTTACTGGAATGACATATCTTGTCCAGAGAATTTGGGCTGATTTTAATGAAGAGTATATTGACATTCAACTGGAGTTTTCTGGATGGCCATCTTCAGTTATCACAAATGAGGAAAAGCAATGGTAAATCAAGTGCATACAGTATGTATGCACAAAGTGATACTTGCATGTTCATTTTGTATTTTGAATTCTGGGGTTGTTTTTTCTTGTTTGCAGGTCTGATTCTAACTAATACTCACATATATTATGACACAAGTGAATGGAGGGTACTGAATTCAAGCTGCAATCTAGGTTATGCCTTCTGTACTAAAGCATCATGAGACTGCTGAATTTTAAATGGGCATTGTACTAGTCAATAATAATTACAGTAAGTTCCTGCCTGACACTACAAAATAATCCTTAAATTGATAAATGACTAGCTTAAGGGGCTTATAAGTTACCGGGTATATTAGTTTGGGCTTCCAGTGCAAAATCACTGGACTGTTACTAGGAAGGAACCAATCACAAGTGCATGAAACTACTTGTAATTTTAAGATACTGGAGTAAAAAAAGGAGAGGGGGAGTAAATACTTTTGGAATACTTACAGGGCAGTTACACACATAAAATGAAGAGCCCATTGAAGTTAGGGCTGCAATGTATTTTCTCACAGCCTTATAACATAACATAACGTGAAATGCAGGATGACTTCCAAAGCACAGATCTGAAGGAGACATCAGTACACTTAATATGTGTGTGGTCTGATATCTAGGACAGTGTGACTGCCAACCATGTGTCCATATATGTGTTCAACTAGGTGTACATCTGGATACCATGTATCACTTCTACTGGCACAGATGATGGTTTTAAAGTGTGAGCTATTTTTGTGTGCACATTTGTATGCATGTAGAGATAATATCTCTTAGTTAAAAAAAAATCTTACAAACTCTCACACCTCAAGTTAAAACAAATTCATGAATTCAGTCACAAAATGTCATTTGAAATGGAAAGTTCTCATTCTTGAGGAACATGTACAAGGAATTAACAAAAGAAGGTAATTGCATCTCATGTAAAACAGCATAACAGATTTAACCATATACCGGCTTGTAGATTATCTTTGTCATCATACAGCCATGAGAGGGCACTGTATGTCATACCACTGTACAACCAGTTTACAAGATGGCAGGTGTACTGGAAGCAGTCCAGTTGGTGTCACACACGTGGAAATTTACTGCCATTTGGTGGAAGTGTATGAACATCATGGAAATATATAGCTTTGTTGCAATGCTGTTCATAATACGAAGGCATGTTGACACGAAAATGGGACCTGGATGCCCAAGTACATTCACTACAGATGCATGTCATGCAGATGCCTTTATCAGACAGGATATATGCATTAAGCTAAGAGACACTGCCAGACAGCTAGACATTTTGTTGGGTTGTGTTTACAGCAATGCCAAAGACCAACTGGATTACATAAAAGTGTGTGCATGCTTGGTGCCATAGAACACTTACAATCACAAAGCTCAGCATATCAGACTGTCTGCCACATGTCTGACATACTATGCTACTTAAGGATGGAGTTTCTGCAGTGCACTGTTATGTGAGATGAAACGTGCCAATTATGTGAAACATATAAAAGACCAGGATGTGGAAACAACCATCATCTCATGAGTAAAGAAATTCAAAGAAGCACTATCTGTAAGAAAGATCATGGCAACTGTCTTTAAGGACCATAAAGGTGTGCTCATTGTGAATTTTCTTGACCATGACAATGTAACTGCTGAGTGTTACAGTGGTACACTTGAAACATTATGGAGGCCATTTATTGCATATGGCCTGTGTTGCTGCACCAAGGTGTATTTTACACACCAACCAGACTTGCAATTGGTTATGGCACTATGGCTGGGACATTATGGACTACTGTCCCTACAAGCCTGCCCAGTCTTTTCCATCTCTTGGGACCCCTTTAGAAAAACCTGGCTGTTGAGTGATTTGCAACAGATGCTAACATTCTCGTTCCTTGCAGCAAGTTTGGGAACTATTAGCTATACCTTTGTACAAGGCATCATAAACAAGGAGCTTATTCCTGAATATATACAATCTTCAGCTTATTCTGTCTCAAACCAGTTGGTTCTGTTGTGCAGTGGTCTTACAGAGTGCAGCTTCCTGCTCTGTCTGTCCACTGAATGACAATACAAGCTACACACCTACATTACAAGAGGTATTAAAATGCTGTTATCAAACATACACATACACACACTTTTGTGTATCATTTAAAGAGGATGAGGTTGACATAAAGAACTCCTTTGTAAATAAATTCAAATTTTTGTCTTTTACAGCTGAAGTTGAAGTACTTCATTCCACTTGCTTGTGATGAGTTCTGCAATGCAATGATCTGTATAAGATGTCTTGACAACTACAGAATGGATGCCTCTACTGTATCTACTTTCTCTTCCGTAAGTACAGATCATATTTTCTTGGGTTTCTTGTCCAAAAGTAACCAACTGTATATAATTTTAATATGCCTATGCCTTTGCTGAGAAGTTCACAGTGAAATATTGTCTGGTACTTTCTGGAAGAACCACACTTTATGAATGGTATATAAAAAAGTTCCTAAATCTAAACCTATAAGTATTCCTAACCTCAAAAAAATGTGTTGACCAAGTGCTTGTGAAAAAGTGATAGTGGTGAGTTGAAGTAAGAAACACTCTTCATAAAAGAAGTAAAAGATTAGCTACTTTATCAGACAGCTCTACTCAACAAAATCTTCATGTGATACAGACAAGTAATAGATTCGCTCCTTTAGTTAACTTACAGAAGCATGTATATCGCATGCATCAAGAAAAATGCACACTAAATTCAAATACTCATAAAATAATAACTAAGCTTGTGCCTGACGCAGCCAACAAGAAGAAACATAAGATCATATTAATAGGAGACAGCCATGTGAGAGTTTGCTCAGAGAAGTTTGTGAATTTTCCAGGAAGCTCATGTAATATAATAGGCATTTCTAAACCTAATGTGGACTTAAAAGCCATTACCTCCACAATCAATATTAGGCTTGAGAATCTGATGAAAAAGGCCCTGGTTATTATCTGTGGCAAGACTAGGGATATAGCTAAAAATGAATCAAAAATAGGATTAAAACATCCGATGCAATTTACAAACAGCACGTGCAATACTAACGTACTACGTAATTGTGATGAATGCTCCCCTGAGGTTTGATTTGCGGCCCTTCTCATGTGCAAACAAGGAAGTTGCTGTGTTTAATAGAAAACTTCTGAAACTTATTACAATTTTCAATCACTTACAAACTTGCAACATAAGTCTAAATAGAATCCATTATAATACACATAGACTGCATATGAACAATCTGGGAAAGGGCTTGATCACCAATATCTGGCCAGGAAAAATTAAAGATTTATTCCTAGCTACTTCAAGCAAGCCTGCCATTTCTCTACCTTGGAAACAGGATGCTGGGATGTCAGTGATGGAAGAAAATTGCTATCTGGCAATTGTAAATAGTGACTGTTTATCACATGATGTACCTGGTATTGATCAAGACGTACAATGATGTGACAAACTGTAATGAAACTAGAGGTGTACTTGATGGTTATTCAAATTGCCATAGAAATTTTATTAATAGTGACATGAATACTATCAATTCCCCTATTCAGGAACGTGATCACAAATAATAATAAAAAAAAACTGTTATAAGTTTTGCCTTTTAAGGATGTGAGACTCAATAATCACCTGAAAACCAGAATCTACAGTCCTCTCCTTATTTCATCAGAACATCAGGGGTTCTCAATTTGGCCTGGAAAAAAATTTTAAAGCCTAGGGCCATAAAAATTAATCTTGGAATGTATAACTTCATTGTAATATGTTAGTACATATATCCTTCTGGGAACTTTGCTCAATTTCTACATTCTCTTGATTTGATGTTAAACTATTTATATAAACCTGGCCTTGAGTTCATACTTTGTGGTGATATAAAAGTTAATTTTTTTAACAGACAGTTGTGATAAGACGGAAATAACTTCTTGATTTCAGTCTTATTCTTACTGAATGTAACTGACTTCCCTACTATGATTGAGAATGAATCTGGCCCAGCGATCGATAGTAACTTATAGATGGTTCAAGAATAAAGCTTTTAAATGTAGCTCCTATATCTAATGGTTTGTCAGGCCATGAGGTATAATTCCTTATTCTTGAAAAAGTGGTTATTAATAGTGAAATCTCTTTGACATATAGATCTTGCTATACAAATAAGGATTCTACAGAACATTTTATTGTTATAATCAAAAATGAAACATGGGAAAATACTTCTTCTATGAATCAGGTATGTGACATTTTGCAAAATGAAATGAATTCTGTATAATTTTAGCACAGTAAGTGCTAATAACTAAGCTGGTGCCTGATGCAGCCAACAAGAAGAAACATAAGATCATATTAATAGGAGAGAGCCATGTGAGAGGTTGCTCAAAGAAGTTGGCCAATTTTCTAGGAAGCTCATGTAATGTAATAATTCTTACTATTCTTATCATTGCAGTATCTTAAAGAAAGTTATTAGGAATGTGAAGGAAAGTTATTATAGTAAAATAACAACCTCAGTTAAGAATACATCAAAAACTTCATGGAATATCCTAAGAAAAGAAATGGGTAAATTGGGGAGTGATAAAAATATTTAAACTCTATTTAAAACCGATAATATAATTTTAAACACAGGTCAAGTTGCTAATGAATTTAAGAATGATTTTATAAATGTGGTTGACAGTTTATTAGCTGAGCAGAAAAATAATGGAACTATTTCACATTTCTTGCATGCCACTTTTCAGCAAGGTTTTCCTAAGATGGCAAACATTCCAATCATGGACACTGAAATAGTGCATACTATTAATTCAATAAATAACAAGAACTCACTCAGCAGGCTATGATATCTATAATACTTCAATTATTCAAGGAAATTTTCCTGACAGACTTCAATATTTGATTGTAGTTCCCGTCTTTAAGAATGGGGATAGGTCGCAGATAGCCAATTATAGGCCGATCTCTTTAATAACAGTTTTTTTTTTTATATCTTTGATATACTAATATATCGACAAATAATTGAGCAATACAATGCTGTAACATTTTAGTTTGTGAACACTGTGGCTTCAGGAAAGCCTTATCTACAGACAATGCCATGACAGAGACAATATTTGATGCTTGGAATATTGGTAAATGTATAGGAGGTGTATTTTGTGACCTGACCAAGGCATTTGACTGTGTTAATCATGAACTACTGGTCAAAAAATTGGAAGTTTATGGTATTAGATGTATTCTCTTAAATTGGTTTAAATCTTATGTAGATGACAGGAAGCAAAGGATTCACCCACAGTTATTACAATCTAATAACTTCTCAAATTGGCATAACGTAGAGCACGGTGTTCATGAGGGATCCATGATAATAAATAAAATCTCGGATGTAATAATGTTTGTGGACGATAATGGCATACTGATTGCTGCTAATTCTCAGGATGAGCTTCTTCAAAGATTTAATCATGTTTTAAATCATATGTCTAAATGGTTCCAGGCAAACCGGCTCACAAGAAATCCAACCAAAACTAAAGTTTTGAAATTTACTTCACCTGAACAACCTAATGCATTAAATCTAACCTATGCTTATCATCTTCTAATGGAAGTAGAAACCGTTAAGTTCTTAGGCTTGCAATTGGATAATCGGATTACTTGGAAGAAGTGCCTTAAACTTTTGCTCAGGAAATTGAGTTCTGCCTGCTTCCTCATGAGGTGATTATACTATATATTAAATATTGCTTCTTTAAAGATTGTTTATTTTGCTCAATTTCAATGAATAGTCAAATATGGTGTAATATTCTGGGGTAATCAACACAATGTAAATAAGGTGTTTATTTTTCAGAAGAGGATTCTTAGAAAAATGCTAGGATTGTGCTACAGGAGTTAATGTGGGGCTTGGTTTAAACAGCTTGAGACAGTAACTGTTCCATATCTACATATATTTATTCATTGGCTTTGCTTATGGCCTGTAATTACTCTTACTTTAAAACTAATTTTTTTGTACAGAATACATATACAAGGCAGAAAAATCATCTTCAAACACCACTGGTTAAATTTAAATCAATACAAAGGGGCATTACTTAATTCTGGCATTAAGGTATTTAATGAATTGCCATTGGACATTACTCAATTTCAACTTGACAAAATGTAGTTCAAGACTACACTGAAAAGTATTTACTTACTCATGTTTTTTATTCTGTTGATTTATTTTTAGCATTTTGGTAATGTTAGTCTATCCTTCTTACTGTTAAATAATTGTGAATAATCAATTTTGATAGTGTTGTATTTCTTGTATTATGTAATGCTGTATATATTATTCTTATCTTGACATGTTTCATTACCACTGATTGTTTGACTGATACTGGATTTACAAAATGTATTTATGTGAATATGAATGTGAAAAAACAAATGAACAGTATAATGAATCACCTTTACTAACAGTGATAAGGTCAATGCTCAATATGCTGCCTGACAGTACTGAAACTTGTTCAGTAGAAAGAAAGACCAGTAGTGAATGTCTGCCCAATAGCATTAAATGATCAGACACAGCCAGAGGCAGAATTTCAGTGGCTGGTAATCATGAAATGAAAGGAGTACATAACAAGCGTATACTTTAATTGTGCTCTACCACAGATAATTACAGAGTCCCAAATGTGATTATATGACAGCAATTTATAAGGGGTGTTTGAAAAGTAATGAGACTACTCACACAATTCTGTACCTGAGGCACCCTAACGCTTTGGTATAACTTCGTTTTCAGTGTACCACCCTTCACAATCTATACTTCCTTGTAGTGCTCCACGCAAATCTCAAAAATATGCAGGGGGCTGTTTTCTGATACCTTGTGTAGGGTTTTGGTGGCAACTTGTATCACCTCACTCCTGGAGCCAAATTTCTGCCATCATGGCTCATGTTAAAGTGCTGAAAATGACCCTAAATCACTAAACTGTATTCTGAAAAGCAGTTTTCAGTGTGTCTACATAGCACATACTGTTCACAGTGTGTCTCCAAGGTACCCAATGCTGAACAACAGTGCCTTTGGAGTAAAAACATAACATCTGCATCACTTCATGAGGAAGGCACCATTTGAAATTTTGTCAGTGGAAGCAAGCCTTTGTGTTTCCAAACAACCGACTGCTTTTTTGTTTATGTCATAATGTCTGATCCAAGAATCGTCACAGGTGATCATACAAAATTCAGGAAGAACAGTCACAGTTCACTGGCCGACATTTTGGTTTCTGATCATCGCTGAGATCATGTGTAACTCATCTTGTGCAGCATTGGGATATGCTTAATGTGCTGAACCCTTTCCAGTGACACATTTACACGATCATACAATTCCCATGCCATTAACTTTCTGTCCTGCTCACCAGTACATTAGTTGTCTGATACCGACATCTGTGATGGGAGTGCTTGATCCCCTAACTATGGCATCATCAATGACAATTTTGTTCCCTTCTTTAAAACACTTCCACCATTTGAAAACTGCAAGTCTGCTTATTACTTCTGCTCCATACACTTATCTCTAAAATTTCTTTACTATTTCTTTGAGCCTCATATGCAATTCCATCGCACATTTGCATTATATATGTATATATATATATATATATATATATACACACACACATAAAAGGGTAAAGTTGTCCCTGTCCGTGCCAAGAAGAAGACGTAAAACTCCAGTAATTCCTAACCTCCGTGCTAGATGACGGTAAGTGGTCAACATCATGCCCTGGTCACTTTACCCCTGAAGCCTTAAAACATATATCGTTCTCTGCTGCTATTAAAAACATGTTTCATCAAATATCTTGTACAAACTGAGTTTCCATGGCAGATCACTGCTCTTAGAAGCAGTAACTAAACACACTTCACACTGCAATGGGACACATGCTTTTTCTTGATTACTGAAGACTGCTACAGTCATGCAGCACTGCCAGTCTCATCACTTTTCAAACATCCCTTGCATCTGAATACATGAATATTTCTTTCCTTGTCTGATGGTACAGTGTGAAAGGAAGAGCCTCTTGAGTTGGAAAGGATTTCACAAAAAACAGAGTTCCATGGTTTCCAGCCTTGAATGACTTCAGAAAAATCAATAAACAACCTACTGCACATTAAGCAGTTCAAGGAAACTGAACATAAAGCAGCAGCATTCAGTTCTATCAGTGCAGGGCCCTCCTTCCAGGATGTATTCTTGACTCATAATTGTACCTAAGAGGTAATCTGACATAGAAGAAGAAAATATTTCAAACTTTGATGGATACATCATGAATCCTAGGAGTTTTCATGTACTTCAAACATGCTTCTTGGAAGTGAAATTTCAGTTTGCTCTGTGTATCACAAAACATGAACTTGGAGTGATACTTTTGTTGTTAACAACAGTAAACATGCAAGATTTGAAATTCTCACTGTGAAGACTACGAAGATGACTGGCTACCAGTGTGTGACCCTGTGTAGTCTGCTATGTACAAACAGATGTTTCAGAGGAACGTGCTGCCTCTTCCTTCAGGGTACAGAAATAAGGTAGCATGTTCCTGTCAAATGTCTGTACGTATCTACAGTGCTACAATGCAATGGATCCCTGAAGGAAGCAATCTTCAAGTAAAGTATCAACTGTACAACTAACTGATCAAATTATGGCTATAAACATGGAAGAAAATTAGATGTTCTAATAAAGAAAAATATTAATAGGAGCTGCTAAAACACAGAATTTGTTGGGAGCTGACAAAACAAGAACTGCGAAGCAATATGACTTGCTATAGAACATAATGGAATGACAAAATGGGCATAAAATATAATCATGTGACATGTCTAGGACATGGCATCCCTATGTTCTGTCTTATCCACTTTTCACTCTGCGATGTTTTACAAGAAGTCTCCATTTACAACAGTTATATACAATCAAATTCTTAGCTTACTGTTTTAATTGCTAAACTATCCTCATTTTCAATCAATGTAGCAACTGCATCATTTATCCATGGGTGATGAAATGGCTATGGATTACTAAAACCTGACAATATTTCCGTCCCATTAACACACATGGGCTTCAAGCTTGATAACGAGATTTGATAATCTTGTCTCCAATGATCAGCACTGGACTGGCTGATACTTATGATGAAATTAGGGAGTAGATCATACTGAAATAAATAAAAATCAGACAATGTAGCCTTAACTATTAAGCAAACAACAGATCAAAAAACAATTATACATTTGATGCTAGTATCAGTTGTTGAGGTCTAGAAAAAAGAAACTGCAACACATGTTAAAGAAGTGCAATGCACAGTGTTTTCTGGACTCTGTCCATCATTTACTTTTCTGAACAGAACACAACATATTCTACAGTGGATCTGTTTTTGTCCACAAATGAAAAGGTGGGGATACACATGTATGAGGTACATTATAAACACTGTAATACTAATTTGTACATCAGCACAACTGATGTAAACACACTGGGATCCCAATGTGTGCACAGCGTCCTGTGACTTAACCTGTAAAGAATAGGCCTGAAGATGACTATTTATTAGTCGAAATATGTAGCCTACGTATTACCTTGTGTAATAAAAACAGTTGTGCTGACGTACATATTAGTATTACAATACGTATCCAAGCACTTCGTGATGTCTTCATTCAAAAACATTATAAACAGTTGACCTCTTCACAGGACCTAAGTTCTTTATTGTGTGAAGTACTAATGACACCTTCATTATAAGAAGTGTTACCATTGTTTCATGCCTTACTGCAAAGGGAACATACCCATATAAATAATAGAAGAATGACAACAAATAGAAGGCTAGTTTAATCCATCCTTCTCGTTGGCATTTTGTGAGAACATCAGCATTCATTATACTTGTTGGATCGTACAGGCCTGGTCCAGTCATCACGGGGCGTGTACGATACCTGTAGACACATCATTACAACTTATTATTATGTGTAAAACTGTATAATTTCTGAGATTATATTACTTCACTGGGGGTATACAGAAACATCAAAGATACACAAACTATGAATTTCTGTCAAGAATATATAACTGTTGATTATGCACCCTGGAAGTACAAGATAATATGTGGAAGTGCTTTGTATTGGCAATTATGGCTCTGGTGCAGGCTCAAACATTTGTATGGTTGCCAATTCATGCTATTCTTATATGGTAAAACTGACCATGACACCTTCATTTCTTACCATTCTTGCAATTCTAAGAACTTTTAGATTCAATAGTCATAAAAGTATAAAACATAGCTACTGTTGTTGTACAAAGAAATAGAAATGGAGAGGTGAACAGACAACCACATGACTACTCCAATGATCTATATTCCTTCCAAAAAAAATCCTGTTTAAATATGGCTCTTCTAATATAAAATGAAATGGGCAAGTCAACCATTCACCTTAATTCCATGAAAATTTCATGAAATACACAGCCTGTTCCTGAAAATATAACAGTTTATTTTAAGGAAACAAAACAGTCTGTCTCTAAAATTATCTTTTGTAAGATATAGATAAAAGGAATTGCAAACTTACTTCTTAACTTTCAGCATGTTTATAATTCATAAACCTATTACATGTTACTTTAAAAATCCTCACCTCCATTTTGTGCTGAGAGCATATCCCCCTGTATGCCTTCAGGGCAAAATTTTTCCTTTGTTTTTCCCCATATTATAACTTTTTACACTTGAAAGAACATAGCAAGGGTATGAAATTAAGTTGTCCAGAGTAACATGCTGTGTAGTTGTATGTCTGGGGAGTCCCAAAAATTAATGTAACTTGAGTACAATATAGATTTTAAGGTGAAGGGATAAAAAAGTAAAATTTTAAGAAATAAAGTAAAGGACTCATATATGACCATACCTGTTGATGTGGTACGCAATAAGGGGGAGGTTAAGACATAACGCAAACCATTCCCCTGAAGTTATGAAGAGTATATTGAACAGCAGATGAAGCAGGTATTCTGGTATCACTAACTGAAAATGAACATTACACATGTAAATGTAAAATAGTGCAGAAGTACAGTTACATTTCTGATTATCGAATGGCCTACTGAAATCAAAGAAAACTGAATATATTAAACTTGTTATATCTTAACCTTGTCATATATAAAGCAAAGACATTCCTTAATCTAGATATACAAATAAAAAGGAAAGGGTTAGTTTAGAGATGCTAAGGGGTTTGTTATAATGAACAGTAATGTAATCCAAACATTATAAGGCATAAACAACATAGTATGACAAAACTTACAAGCACTGCCTCACTAATTATGAAAATATCTAAGAACAGTGCCTGTGATTGATTAAACAGGTGACTAAAATATATGCAACTACACAAAACTGGTTAAAATTAATTCCGTATTGCCTCTCTGTTTCAGCATGCCTGTGAAAAATGGCGTTAAGTTCACAGGAGTCTAAAAGATTATTCTGTGTGGAAATATGGATGGGGCGTAAATAAGGTAAACGTCTTCCTATGACCTTATACAACTATTTAGCTGAAGTTGTGTATAGTGCAAAAGAAGGCACCATACTTTCTGAGCAAGAAGGTACGATACAACGCCACCGTAATTTGCGGGTTTCACTGATCAGTAAAGTTTCATAAAAACTTACGGGATTTAAACTGTTGCACTGGTCAATAGGATTTTTATAATCTGTCTTCAGCTCATCAAATGCTATAACCTGAAACAAAAGTTACCGGGATCAACTAATATGCCAGTCACTCGGGATTCTGCAAACTACAAGATTTGAACGTATCACAATACATGAATTAATATAAGACTGTAAAGTGTGTATCACATACGTGAAAAATAGCAAAGAATATCAGAAATGCGTCAATGATTAATGCGATGATATAAGAGAAAGCAGCAAAACTAAACGCCATTTTATTTGTGGTTATGTGCGGCCTGTTTCAAACACAGATCACGCTCAAGTGTTGCATGTTAAGCAAACAAACCACAACGAGATTAGAAGCACGGATTAGAGATTAAAATGGCCTGTGGCATCACGAATCGCGGATGAAACATTGTGTCGGTATTGCGTCCCGTTGCTCGTGGCCAGTCACGTCCCTAGCATGGATTACAGCATGAATCAACAGTATGTGTGGTAATCTGTGATTTCTTGATAAGAGTCAAGTCCACAGATCATATATAACAAGATCTGAAACTCACTGATATAGGGTGGCCAACAAAGATTTTACTGCCATCTATTTGTGATCACCGGTACTAAGAAAACTATGACGCGACAATGCGACCCT
>Ga0123357_10005712_pt1 | contig 14968 bp, 11 predicted proteins | sample TergutEmb28metaG_FD_89873 | JGI IMG/M metagenome (GOLD analysis project Ga0123357, IMG submission 89873) | Embiratermes neotenicus P4 segment gut microbial communities from Petit-Saut dam, French Guiana - Emb289 P4 | ecosystem: Host-associated > Arthropoda: Insects > Digestive system > Gut ...
GATGAGCGGCAGCATATATTCGGCGAACCAGTCGACTCCGAAGCTGCTGACGCCGCAGATGAGCAAGTTTGCGCCGTCGAGGGCGTTTTTGATTTCGTCGATTTGATAATACTCGATGCCTGGCGGGAAATCCTTGGTGAATTTCGGGTGGCGCCCGGTTTTGCGGCAGGTGTTTATAATGTCGCGGTCGAGTGGCGTCCCGACGAGCCGGACGGCGCTGCCGTTTTCCCAGGCGGGAAACGCAAGCGCGGACCCCATCATGCCCGCGCCGACAATAGTGATGACATTCGGCCTGGCGTGGATGCCGTTGATGGTGGTGGCGGTGGTGGTAGTAGTAGTGGTGGTGGTGGTCATAGTATAGTGTATAGTGTATGGTGTAATTGGTATCGTTGTATCGCGGTATCGTTGTATCGATGCATCGATGTATCGATACAACGATACAACGATACCGCGATACCGGTAGATTTATTTCCCCGATCGCCCCCTGTCCAGCCCCGCGAAATCCGCGGGATAATCGGTCTCGATAATATCCGGCCCGCGCGAAAGCTCCTTCTTATAGGCTTCGGTGCGCGCGGCGTCCGGTTTCACTTTGTCGGCGGTGGAGGGTATGGAAATCATGCACATCACGCCATTGGCGCGCAGCAGGTCGTAAACGGCCTGCTGCTCCGGGTCCATGGTGAAGCGCACGTAGGCCATGATTCGGTTCCACGGGACGCCGGAATCGCGATACGCCTCGTAATGTTTCATATTGCTGATTTCACAACAAAACATGACATTATCATTGCGCTGAAAATAAAACAGGCACTCCTCAAGCGAGCGCACGGAAAGAATTATATTGTTATACTTCGCCCACTTGCCCTTGAGATTGTCGGAATAAACCTGCCAGGGGATGCCTTTGTTGTCGAAGTTAAACACGGTTTTGCCCGCGCCCCACTCAAGCACCTCGTCGAGCGTGGGGATTTTATAGGGGGTCACTTTTTTCTGGCGGTCTTTCAAGTATAATTGTTGCAGCTCGGCGTAGGTGTGGTCGGAGACCTTGCCTTTGCCGGTGGTGGTGCGGTCGAGGGAGGCGTCATGCATGAGGACGATCACGCCGTCCTTGGTCAGGCGCGGGTCGATTTCGAAAAACGAGGGCATGAGCGTGAGCGTTTTTTCGCACGACTCGATGCAGTTTTCGGGATAGCCGGGCAACATGCCGCCGCGGTGGCCGCTGATTATAATGTCCTTGCCCGGTGAATAACGGAAATACTCGCGCAAGTCCGCCGGGGTTTTTATATTGGCGATATTAGCCGCGGGCAGTTCCGCCGCCGCCGCCGCCGGCGCTGGCGCCGGTGCCGCCGCGGGCGCGGCGCGGAGGGTGGCAAGCGCGAACAGGGCGAGCGTGGCGGTGATTGAGGCTCCGGAGCAAAAGTGAATGTGTGTTGTTTTTTTCATGGCGTTGGACGTGGTTGCGGTTGCGGTTGTGCGGTTGAGTTGTCGCGCAAATTTCTCTGGCTTTACAAATGAGCATTCAAGCAATTACGCGCATTTTATAGGCGGTAGTTGATTTTTTTTCACGAAAAATGATTATTTGCTCGTTTTTTTGATTGGTTTTTGATTGATTGCGAAAAACCACACTATCTTTCACTATCTTTCACCATGAGCAAACGACGCGAAGAGGCGCTTTTGAAACACTTGGAATCACGCGAATTTCTATCGACCGAGCAGGCGATGAAACTGGCCGGCGGGAGCGCGGCGACGATACGGCGCGCGTTCGTGAAACTGGCGGAAAGCAACTTGGCGAGGCGCGTCCACGGCGGCCTGCGGCGGCTGCCCAAGGGCGGGGACGGCTCGCTGCCTTTCGCGATGCGGGAGCGGTGGTTCGACGAGGAAAAGGCGCGGCTGGCGGAGCGCGCGATGGAGTTTGTGCCGCAGGGCGGCGTGGTGTTTGTCCACGGCGGCTCGACCACGTTGAAGCTGGCGAGCTACATCCGCGGCGGGACGGTCATCACCGACTCGATAAATTTTTGCGGCGTGTTGATGCGACGTTTCGCGTCGGGCGGCGGCCCGGAAGTCATCCTGCCCGGCGGCACGCTCGACATGAAAGGCGACGCGCTCCACGGCCCGCGAACCGAGGCGGCGTTGCGCGATTATCGGGCGGACGTGGCATTTTTTTCCGCGCGCGGCATGGACGAGGAAGGCGTGCTGGACACGTCGGACACGCTGGTGGCGACGGCCCGCCAGATGTTGCGCAACGCGGCGTTGCGCGTGATGCTTGCCGACCACAGCAAGTTCCGAAAATTCGGCCTGACGCAAATGGCCCCGTGGAGCCAGGTGAATGTTTTGGTGACCACCAACCACGCGGAAAACCGGCGGTGGTTCGAGATGATAAAAAAGCACGGGGTGAAGGTGGTGCTGGTGTGAGGGCGTGCTGGTGTGAGGGCGTGAGGATGTGAGGGTGTGAGGATGCGGGGGAGAAATACCAAAACACCGCCGCCGACTTCAACAATCGCGCCGCTTCCGCCCTCTTCCTGGAGGGACGACCTCCGTGTCGTCCGAAAAATTTTTCAAATAGCGTGCGCCGTTTCGGACGACACGGAGGTCGTCCCTCCAGAAAGCCTGTTTCGAATGCAGATTAGCCTTATCCAGTCTTGCGTGCCCCGTTCACGCCGTGTCTTATCCATTATCCAGTATCAGCGGCGTCGTTCACGCCGCCCGCCGCCCCCTTCTCCCTCCGCACTTCCGCACTCCCGCACTCCCTGCTTCTCACACCACACCACTCCACACCGCTCCACTCCACTTCACAAACCACATATCACTCCACAAACCACACAACAAACCACACCACACACAACACAACAAACCACACCACACACCACGCACCATGAAACCCACGCCACCACACGCCACCGCCACCACCGCCGCTGCCGCCGCCACTGCCGCGCTCGCCGCCCTTTCAGCCCTTCAGCCTTTCAGCCCTTCAGCTTTTTCCGCCTCCGCCTCCGCTTCCGCCTCCGCTTCGCCGCCGAACATCATCATCCTCATCGCCGACGACCTTGGCTACGGTGACACCGGCTGCTACGGCGCGAATTCCGCCCGCCTCCCCACTCCCAATATCGACCGCGCCGCCGCCGCCGGCCTCCGCTTCACCCACGCCTACGCCACCTCCGCCACCTGCACCCCTTCGCGCTACTCGCTCCTCACCGGCGAATACCCCTGGCGCCGTCAGGACAAAAAAATCGCCATCCTCAACGGCGACGCCGCCCTCGTCGTCGACACCTCGCGCCCCACGCTCGCCTCCTTCCTTCAACAAGCCGGTTACGCCACCGCCCTCGTCGGCAAATGGCACCTCGGCCTCGGCGATGGCTCCCACCCCCTCGATTTCAACGCCGACCTGAAACCCGGCCCCCTCGAGGTCGGTTACGACACCGCCTTTTTCATCCCCGCGACCGTCGACCGCGTCCCCTGTGTTTTCATCGACGGCCATCGCGTCGCGAACCTCGACCCCAAAGACCCCATTGCCATCAGCTACACCAAACGCATCCCCAATTCCGACCCCCTCGGCACTGAGCACCCCGAACTCCTTGCCTATCCCGCGAATCGCAGCCACTCCAAGACCATTATCAACCACATCAGTCGCATCGGCTACATGAGTGGCGGCCAGTCCGCCCGCTGGGTCGACGAAGACATCGCCGCCACCCTCGTCGCCCGCGCCACCGCCGTCATCAACGCCCACGCGGCCTCTGTTCCGGGCATCTCTCTTCCGGGTGGCGCGGGCGTCCCGCCTGCGGACGAGGGTCGTCCCGGCCCTCGCCCAATCGTTTCGAGCGTCAGTGACAGTCCGCCAAATCAAAAATCGAAAACCGAAAATCCCACCCCCTTCTTCCTCTATCTCGGCACCCACGACCCCCACGTCCCCCACATGCCCGCCCCCCGCTTCCGCGGCAAAAGCGACCTCGGCATCCGTGGCGACGCCATCCTCCAATTCGACTGGACCGTCGGCCAAATCCTCGACGCCCTCGACCGCGCCGGCATTGCCGACAACACCCTCCTCCTCATCACCAGTGACAACGGCCCCGTCCTCTTCGACGGCTACTTCGACGGCTCCGTTGAAGCCAACCGCGACCACAGACCCGCCGGCGGCCTGCGCGGCTGGAAATACCTCCGTTACGAAGGCGGCGTGCGCGTCCCCCTCATTGCCCGCTGGCCCGCTCGCATCGCCCCCGGCGCCACCACCGACGCGATGTTTTGCCTCATGGACCTCTTCCCCAGCATCGCCGCCATCCTCGACCGCCCCTATCCCGCCGACGCCGGACGCGACGGCATGGACCTCTCCACCGTGCTTCTTGGCCAGGCCAAAACCTCCCCCCGTGCCACGCTTGTGGTCGACGGCAACGGCGGCGTCCTCGCCCTCCGCGACGGCGACTGGAAATTCATCCCCTCCAACGCGAACAAAAACGCCAAATCCAAATCCCCCGCCAAAACCGCAGCCAAAACCGCCGCCAAATCCCCCGCCAACGCCGCCCCCGCCGACGATGAAAACGACCGCGACCTCCGCGATCCCCGTTACGCCGACATGCGCCCGACCGACGACCTCCTCTTCAACCTGGCCGACGACCCCGCTGAAACCACGAATCTCGCCGCGAAGAATCCCGAAAAACTAAAAGCCATGCGCGCCAAACTAGCCGCCATTCGCGCCGACGCGAAATAACCCCGCCCTGTCCGCGAACGGCTGCGCCGCGGCGCGTGTCGCCGGGAATGCGGCCAGCCTTGGCCGCGAAAATCATGCGCGCAATTCGATGCGTTCGTTTCGCGTTTCGCGGCCAAGGCTGGCCGCGTTCCCGGCGAAAAGTCCCGCGCTCTCAAATTCCAATCGCGGTTTTCGGGCTAAATGTTCGCACTTTGGATTTTTGGAAATTTAACCAACTGAATGCCGGACTGGTGCCCGAGGCGGGAATCGAACCAGCACCTCGTTTTTGCCCCTTTGCAAAATATGCTTCACCTATTAAAACAACAACTTAAAACATCTTGACACAACGCGGGATGTTGCCACTATGGTTGCCACTAACTCCTTTTCACACCATGGCATCACTACGAAAAAAACCACGCTCACCGTTTTGGTTCGCTTGTTTCACTCTTCCAAGCGGCGCTCGCACACAGCGCAGCACCAAACTCACCGACCGCAAAAAGGCCATGAAGCTCGCCCAACAATGGGAGGAGTCCGCCGCCAAGCGCGTCACCGAAGCGCAGGCGCGGCGCGTGTTGTCCGACATCTACGAGGACATCCACGGCGACAAACTGGCTTCCCCCGCCGTCAAGGACTTCGCCACTCAATGGCTCGCCAGAAAAGAAAAGGAGGTGTCGAAAGTTTCCTGCGCCGCCTACGAGGGCGCAGTGAATGAATTCGTGAAATTCATCGGCGACAAGGCAGACGACCCGCTGCACTACGTCACGCCGGCACAGGTCACGGCATGGCGCGACAAGGCGGCGGCGAAGGCAACGGCCCGCACCGCGAACAACAAATTGAAAATTGTCCGCGTGCTCTTCCAATCGGCATGGCGCGACGGGATACTGACGGACAACCCCGCCGCCAAGGTGACGGCTTTGCGAACGGAAGCGGGAACACGCCGCGCGTTCACCCTGCCGGAATTGAAACGCATCCTTGCAAACGCCTCAACGGAATGGAAGGGGATGATTCTCGCCGGCATCTACACCGGCCAGCGTTTGAAAGACATCGCCTCACTGACTTGGGCAAACATCGACTTGGCCGAGGAGCAAATCACGCTGACCACAAGCAAGACAAGCAGGCACCAGGTTATTCCCATCGCCAAGCCACTGCGTGCCCACATCGAGGAACTTCCCGCCGGCGACAACCCCGCCGCCCCGCTCTTCCCGTCCGCATATCCGCTGGCGACACGCGCGGGAGGTTCGGCGGTGTTGAGCCAGCAATTTCACGGCATCATGGTCGCGGCGGGATTAGTGACGGCATGGCCTGCGAAGCACATCGGAAAAGGCAAGGGCCGCGGCGCGGCGCGCGAAACAAGCGCCATCTCATTTCACTCCTTGCGGCACACGGCCACCTCGTTACTCAAACGCGCCGGCGTGTCGGAGGCCGTCGCGCGTGATTTAATCGGCCACGAAAGCGCGGAAATCTCCCGCCACTACACGCACATAGACGAGGACACCAAGCGCAAAGCCATCGCCAAATTGCCGGACATCATGGCCGGTAAAAAATAAATGGCCGCGTCTGCGCGCGTCCAGCCCGCTTTCTAAATTGGCAGTGTTTGTTAGCATGGCGAGGCTGAAGCGTGCCGTTTTCATGGCTTGTCGGCCTACATAGCCTTCGTGCGTCACCTCCGCTCATGCTCGGCTGCTACGCGCCGAGCATGAGGTGAGTATATCAACACATCCGCACAATACAAGGCGAAAGCGTGCGCTGTAGTGTTAAAAAAACGAAAGCCTGACAAATACGCGAGCGCGCGGACATCTCCGCACAATACACCGCAACGCCGTTCACGCTATCTTCCGCCACGCCAATTTCCGCCAACCACAAACACAACAAACAAAACCATGACAAACACCACCACCGCTGCCATCAATCCAACCAGCGCCTTCGCTGGCGCGGTTGAATTTTTCCCAATTCCCCGCACTCGCGAGCGCGACCCCATTTTCGGGCTGTCGCGCTCCTTGCTTTATTCCCTCAAGGACGAGGGCGAGATTCGTTTCGTGTGCATTCGCCGCAAGGGGAATGTTCGCGGTCGCGTCCTTGTGGATTGCGGCAGCGTCCGCGCCTATCTTGCGCGCATGACCAAGCGGCAAGCGAAGGAACGCCGCGCCGCCGACAGCCAGCAAGCCGCCGCCACCACCGTTGACGAGACCGGCGTCGAGGCCGAAACCGAAACGCCCGCCGCCGCCGAGACATGAACAGCTGGGCAATCTACACCGATGCGCGCGCCGTTGCGTTTGCGCAGGCCGCCGGCGTGTTTTCCGTGATCGAGAAGTTCAGGCGCGAGAAGCCGCGCGCGCCGCTTCCGGCGGGGCATGGCAGGAACGCCGTTTTCCGCGCCCGCGTTGGCAAGCTCCACTTGGTTTTCACCGTTCACGCCGACTTCCCCGCAATCGATGAAAACGGCATCCAGTGTTTTTCCGTAACGTCAAGGAAGGAGGCGGACGCCGTGTTTGTTTTCCTGTCCGCGCTTCTTGGCGCCGTCAGCGCCTCTCCCTTGAAGGTAGCCCCCATGAAGCTGCCGCGCCCGAACAATTAGACGTGGCGCGCGCCCCACCACCCGCGCCAGTCAATGACCAGTCAATGAAACCACAATCGACAACGCCGGTTCTTCGCCGCTCCGCGCCTCGCGACGCCGACACGCCGCCGACGCCGGAGGACGCGGCCGCGCTGCTGGCCGTCATTCCGTCGCGACCGGATTACGCGGAATGGATTCGCGTGATCGGCGCCGTTGTCGCGTGTCGCTTTTCATTGGAAGACACGCATTGTCTTTTGACAGCGTGGAGTCCTGACGAAAAACTTGGCGAATCGGTGGCGAAGTTTCGCAGCCTGCAATCCGGCACGCGCGCGCGGGGGATCGGCGCGCTCGTAAACATCGCCAAGCAACACGGCCTCGATGCCTCGGCTTTCGCCCGTGCGCGCTGGCGGCGCAACCACCAGGGCGCGACGCTTTGCCGCCCCGCCGCAATTCGTTTTAACGCCTCTGTTTCCAGCCCCGCCACTCCACCCTTCGCCGAGTCACAAACGCCCGCCAGCACTGGCGGGGCGGCGCCGCGGACGCCTCCGGCGGGGCGGGGCGGGCGGGGCGAGTCCATTTGCGAAGCGGGCGGGCAACCCGCCGCCGCCACGCCGGTTTCATCGTCGGCGGCTCCGGCGCGTCTGCCCGCTTCGCCCATACCTTTTGACAAGCTGCCGCCGCCACCGCCGCCGCGGGACATTAAATTTCTCGACAGGTTGCGCACCCCCACGGACGAAGACCTTTTTTTCATTGCCGACTCCCGCGACCTGCCGTGGCCATTCTCGCTTCCCGTCTTGCGTCGCGTTGCGGACATGGGACTACTTCACGTTGCACGACTGCCCGAACACACCCGCCCTATTTTCCCAAAGAAAAAGGCTGAAAGCGGGGATTGGATTCAGGGAGGTGCGCCGGCGTGGACGCTCACGGACGCCGCTCAACAAGTTGTCATGGCTCGCCGCATGGACAGGCGGGGGTGGAACCTCCTTTGCAAGACCGCCGACCCCGCCGACGCCCCAAAAAACTGGAATCTTGGTGGCAGCCGCGGGCACTGGGTAATAGGGCTTGCCGAGGCCGCCGCCGACCCAGACGCCACCCTTGCCCTTTGCGAAGGCCCGCCCGACGCGCTTTCCCTTTTTGTCCTCCGCGAGCTTTGGCCGGAGTTTGCCGACATCGCCCCCGCGGCCTTCACATCCTGCTCTGTCTCCATCCCGCCGGAGCAACTGCCTTTCTTTACCGGCAGGCGCGTGATTCTTTTTGCGCAACACGATACGCGCCACACCGCCGGACAGGACGCCGCCAAAAAATGGACGGCGCAACTTCGCAAGGCCGAGGCCGCCGACATCCGGCTTTTCGACCTCGCCGACTGGCACGTTGCCGGCACCGACTACCCAGAGAAGGACATCAACGATTTTCTGAAACACCTGCTTGCCGGCGACCTTATCCTTGCGCCTGGCATTGCAGACGCCCCCGCCATCGCCATCGGCAATGCTGGCGGGGTGGGGCTGGACAACGGAACGAAGCCGACGGCGGGGCAGGCGGGGCAGACACTGCCCCCCGCAACAACGCCGCCGCGCTTCCCTGCCGACATCGCCCCTGCCCGCTGCCCCGTCTGCCTTCGCGCAAACATCATCGCCGTCATCGGCGGCATGACATGCGCCTCCGTCCACGCCACGCCGCTTCGCCGCCGCTTTCCTCGACCGACCGCCACCGCCATTTTATGAAACCGCAAACACCACCAGCAAATCAACCCGCCGCCAAGACAGGCAAACCCGTCATCCCGTCCGCAATCGAATCCATCATAAACGGCACGCCTGCCGGACGCCACGCCCCAAAGGCATTGAAGCCCGCCCCGCCGCCATCGTCGCCACCGCCCGCCACGCCGGAAGAAATAGCCCGCTACGCCGCCGTTGCAAAATCCCACGCGAACGATTTTGGCGAACAGGACGAGGCAAAGCGCGCCGCCCGCCTTGCCGACATCGGCAAGCGCCTCACCGCTTGTCGCTTCAATTTCTCCAAAGTGCCCCCCCGTCCGACGCCGACATTGAAACTATGCGGCGTGTCTCTTGTAACCCCTGGCAACATCGTTGCCGTTTTTGCGCAAGCCAAAACTGGAAAAACAGCCTTTGTCGGCGCATCCATCGCCGCCCTTGTCCATGCCGACCGTCAAGCCAACGGGCAAGTCCCCGACGGCGCCCCCGCGCCTGACTGCCTTTCGCTCACGTCAACCCCGCCGAACGGCAAGGCGGTTATTCACTTCGACACGGAGCAAAGCCGCTATGACGCCGACGCTGTAATTCGCCGCGCGCTAAAACGCGCCGAATCTCCCGAAGCCCCGCAATGGCTTGCCTCCTACTCCCTCGCGGGTTTCTCCGCTGCCGACATTTACGATGCCCTGCAAATCGCCATCTCGCGCGAGCCGAACGGCGTCCACGCCATCATCCTCGACGGCGCCGCGGACTTCCTTGCCAGCGTGAACGACGAAATTGCCGCCAACGAGTTTGTCGCCGATCTCCACCGCATAGCCATTGACTTGAATTGCGTAATTCTTGCCATTTGCCACACCAACGCCGGCAGCGACAACCCAAAAGGGCGCGGGCACTTGGGCAGCGGATTGGAGCGCAAGGCAGAGACACAGCTTGCCTTGAATCGCCCGAAAGAAAACAACCCCGAAAACGCCACCACCGTAACCGCGCCGAACACTCGGCACGCGCCCCTTCCTTCCAACCCGCGTTTTGCATGGGACGAAGAAGCGGAGATGCACTTGTCAATTTCCTCGACCGCCACGAAGACACGCGCGGAAGCCAGGGCGGAGCAAACCGCCATCGAGCTTTCAGACCTCGCGCGCGAGGTTTTTGAAACCGCCTCGCCTCCATCCTCTGTGCTGACATGGAAGGACATTGTGGAAGGCATCCAAAAACTACGGGACATGCCGCCCGCAACCGCAAACCGGCGATTCAAAAAAATGAGGGAAATTGGAATCGTCCGCGACGCTGGCAGCGGCTGTTACGCCCTGCATTTGGCCTCAATTTCCATCCTCCCTCCAAAAAATGAGAGTGATAGTTAAACTATCACCCAACTATCACACGACTATCATTTTCAAAGAAAAACATAATCATTCTGCAAATCAACGTATTAAGGAAATTACTATCACCATGCTATCACTGTCACTATCACTTCACCCTATCATAACTATCACTACTATCATCCCCCTATATATAGGGGATGATAGTGATAGTGATAGTGATAGCGGTGGTGGGGTGGTGGGGCAGGAACGACACAACAGACCGCCACAGGCAGGGGGGGGTGGTAGGTTCTTTCCATGCCGCCGCCATGCGGGGGAAAAGGACTACCCGATATTCCCGTAGTCACCGAAAATTTCAGCCATGCGGAAAAACAGCAATTCACCACGCCAACCACAAACCATGAAAAACACACCACACCACCACGCCATCAATAACCATCCCTGCTACCTGATTGACGAAGCCGCCGCCAGATTCCTTGCCGGCAACATCATCCCCGCGCCAGACCTCGCCCTGTTGCTCGGCGTTTCCCTGTCGCATCTCGGCAAGCTCGCCGCGCGCGGCACCTTGTTCCGAAAATCGCACGGCCAATATCACCTTGCCGAGTCCGTTGCCAACTACGTCGCCCACAAAGCCGCCGCGCTCTACGCCACCCATGACGAATGCCTTGACCAAGCCGAGGCGGAAGGCATTTCCGACCCCGCCGCCGCCGCCCGCGAATGGACGGCGTGGCATGCCGCCCCCGCTGCCGACATTGAAACCGCGCGCCGCCGCCACCAACCGTTTGACACGCCGGCAATGGTGTTTGAATTTCAAACCACCCTGCGCGAAATTCGCCTTGGACGGAAAGCTGGCGGCATGAAGCCGGAGCACTTCGACGCCGCCGCCGAGGAAGTTTTTCAAATCATGCGCCGCGTCGGAATGAACAACAGCGCGCACGAAACCTTTGCGGCGCACAGCGAGGCTTTTGCCGAAATCTGGCCGATGCCAGGCTTGCCCAAAAACAAAGCCGAGGCATCGGCGCGACAAAACCGCGCCCGCCTTGCCCGTGCCGCCGCCCGCGCCGTCGCCGACGAGGAAGAGCAACCCGACAAGCGGTTCCGCTGACCCCGCCCCGCCATCCGCACAATCCAAAACCCAAGCCACCAGGCACACTTGAACCACGATGAAACCGACATGCCAAATCCTTGTCGCCGACAAAGAGGCGTTTTCAGCCGAGAATTACGACAGCGTCGAAGCATACAAAGCGGCGCAAGCGGCGAGCCAGCAGGCGCAACTCGACGCGCAAGCGAAGACCGGAATTTCCAGCGCCGACGCGCTCTTCCGCGACATCACCGGCGTAATTAGCGAAAGGCTCGTCTCGCTCTCCGTCAAAGACAACGAAGGCCAGCAAACCGACTCCGTGACCATCGTCCTCGAAAACGCCGACGGGCGTCTCGTGACGCCGGAGCCAGGCGTGCGCCTTCGCGTTTTCATGGGATACACCGGCCACGCGCTGCGCAACATGGGTGACTACACGGTGAGCACCGTCCGCGAGTCCGCCACGCCCACGCAAATCGAAATCACCGCCGGCGCCGCCGTGTTCGCCACCGACAACGCCGAGGGCGCGCTACCGCTCAACCACATCCAATCTCGCTCATGGGAGGCCGGCATGACCGTAGCCGACCTAGTGCGAACCATTGCCGCGGAGCACAGCCTTGAGCCATACACCGGCAAGCGCGCCGCCGCCATCGTCCTTCCCCACCTCGACCAGACGGACGAGTCAGACATCAATTTTCTCACGCGCCTCGCGGAGCGCTACAACTGCAACGTGAAGGCCGGTTTTGGAAAATTGGTTTTCTCGCACGCCCAGGACGTTCGCGCCACCGACGCGCCAAACTCCGCGCTCGCCCCCGTCAACATCTCGAAAAGCCAGGTCACCTCCTACGATTACACGCGCTCCGCGCGCAACGACTACCGGAGCGCCTACGCAAGCTGGAACGACCTCGACGCCGCCCTGCTGAAAACGGTGTGGGCGGGAAAGGAAAACGACCGCCCCGCCATTCACGCCGGCGGCAACTACGCGACCGCCGCGGAAGCGCTTGCCGCCGCCGAGTCCAAGTTGCTCAACATCCGCCGCACGGGAACCAACCTGCGCATCACCATGCCCGCGCCCGCCGACTTGCCCTTCTACGCGGAAGGCAGCATCATCGCCGCCGAGGACTTTGGCGAAAAGATAAAAGGGCTTTGGAAACTCACCTCGGTCGAGTGGAGCCTTTCGGACAGCGGTCTGTCCGTCACGCTGCAAAGCGAGGTGGCGAAACCGGAGATGCCAACCAACGAAGAGCAGCGCGCGGAGGAATAGCCCGCCCCGCCAGCCCCGCCCAAACGCAGCCAAATCGATTTTAAGGCACGCGAAAGCACCAAGGGCGGATGTATCGGAATGACGCCGAAACCCCGCCAAAACGCGCGGGAAGGCCGTTTCCGGCGATTCTGGCGGGGCGAACTAATGATGCCGGATGAGCATCACCATTTTCAATTGATGCCTTAAAAGACATTAACGAACATCGGCAAACATCGGCAAACACTAACGAACATTCCGCGACGATTGCGCCACCCTGACACGTTTTTCCCCTTGCCAACCCTGCCCCGCCGCGCGTGTCTTGCCCCGCCATGAAAGCCGATCCGCCCAAACCCGAAACGATAACCGCCAAGGACTGGTGGACTGTTATTTCGTGGCTCGCCATCATTGCCGGCGTGGTGTTGCTTGCCATTGAATTTTGGCGGGGTGACTGACTCCTCTCCACGTCCCGCCACTTTCCCCTTGCCAACCCCGCCCCGCCAAGCCTTCGTCCACGTCAGGCACTGAAAAGCCTATCAGAACTAAAAGCCGCCAATCGCCACATGCTGGGCGGTTGAGGGGGTCACGGCTGACCCCCAATTTTCAGCAACCGTCTGGCGTGTGGTTTCCATCAATCAGCGGAACAGGCGCTGAAAAGCCGACACCGCCAAGTCAGAAAGTCAGCCGCAATGAAATCAACCACGACCACCACCAACGGGGAAGGCGGCAACGCCCGCCCCGCCGAAACCAAGAACGCGCCCGCAAGCCAAACACCCGCCGCCAAAGCCCCCGCAGCCGAGGCCGCCCCCAAAGCCACGCCAAAATCCCGCAAATCGCAAGGAACGGCACGCCAAGCCCTGCCCAAATCGGGCATCGCAACCGCGCCGCGCAAACGCCATCTCGAACCCCTCACAGCGAATTTTGCCACCGATATTTGCATTCAGACGAAATGGTCTGAATATGATTATGAACGCGCCGCGAGAAAGCTTTGCTTTAATATTATGACCGATGAACAGCACACCATCTTCCAGCGCGTGTGGAAGGCCGAGTTTTTGTCTCTTCCTGGGAAGCCGTCAGGTTTGTCGAAGTTGGATTGCGAGCGCGCGGCGCGGAGGCTGTGCTTTCAGCTTATGACATGCGAGCAAATAGAAGATTGGAAACGGTATTGGGACGCGGAGTTTGAGCCGATCTAAAACACGAAGAATAATTATCAATCTCCCTTGCGCCCAAGCCTCGACCGCTTGGGCTTTTTCGGGTCCGCGTGTCATGCGGCAGGGTGGGGGTGGAAGCCGCAACGCGCAACGCGCCCGCCCCGCCGCAATCGCGCGCCGGCATCAATGCGAACGCCCCCCGCTGGCGTCCGCTCGCCCCGCCTGGTGGGTTCGCCGCAAGCGGCTACACCCCCCAGACCCCCCGCGGCGGCGCGGTTCCGCGCTCGACGCCCCGCGTTCGCTCCGCGCGGCGGCCACGCCTCGATTGCTTGCGCACGCCCGCCGCGCCGCGCTTCGCTCTGGCACGCAAGGCGTCTCTCGCGCCGCCGCTCTCGATGCGCACGCCCTGCAACGCTCGCAACGCCACCCGCAAGCGCAACGCGCCCGCCCCACCGCGAAAGTTGCGCCCGCCTACATCACACTACATCACACACTGCTTACGGCGGGCGCCCAGACCGGCGCTGACGCGCCTCGACAACACCGTTCGCGCGGACGCTCACCACACGCCACGACAACGCGCCCAAGCCCACCGCTTCGCTTTATCACCGCTTCGCTCTGAAGACTTTGAGAACTTGCGGCACATTTCGCGCCAGCAAGAGCCTGTCACGAAATCTGCTATGCTCACTCGGGGTGCTCTGTCGCTGCGCTCTGTCGCATCGGCGCGCGCTACGCGCCTACACGCGCCGCAAACCCCTCGCTCCGCTATCTTGCGCGGCCTAGCCCCGCGCGCTCTCGCAATCTGGACGCCGACGAACATCCTAAAACAACTAAGGACGGTGCGGAAATACGCCGGATATGTTGCCACTGGCGTTGCCACTTTGCCAAATTCGCAAAATCAAACTTTTCTAATTTATTGTAGATTATTTAAGTTACAAAACTGGTGCCCGAGGCGGGAATCGAACCCGCACGTCTTTTCAGACAAGGGATTTTAAGTCCCCAGCGTCTACCATTCCGCCACTCGGGCCGCGAGCGCTTGCGCGAAAACAGATTTACAGAGTCCGCAGCGTGGCAGATTTTCACCGCGCAGGGCGAGCGCGGAATTTTCGCATGAGTTCGTTTGGGTGCGATTCGCTCTTGTGGCAGCCGCAAGTGGGATTGCACGCCAACGGCGTGCCACTCGTTAGCCCAGGGTCGAGTCCGCGAGACCCTGGGTATTCATGGTTTGGATACAGCGCCCTGAAAGGGCGCGACAAC
>Ga0123357_10005713_pt1 | contig 14967 bp, 3 predicted proteins | sample TergutEmb28metaG_FD_89873 | JGI IMG/M metagenome (GOLD analysis project Ga0123357, IMG submission 89873) | Embiratermes neotenicus P4 segment gut microbial communities from Petit-Saut dam, French Guiana - Emb289 P4 | ecosystem: Host-associated > Arthropoda: Insects > Digestive system > Gut ...
AACCATGTCGTAGCCGAGGGCGACGTCGGCGAGGTTGCCGAGGCGGTCGGGGACGAGGATGCGGGTGATGATGCCGCCGTAGTTGGAGATGGAGACTTGCGCGCCTTGGGAGTTGGTGAGCGTGTAGAGCTGGGTGGCGCGTCCGTCGGGCAGTGTGCCGAAGGAGGTGATGTTGATGGCGGGTTGTGATGCGGCGAGCGTTAGTGCGGTGATCATGCTGAGGAGGATGCCTGCGAGGGCGTGTTTGTGGTGGTTGTTGTGGTTCATGGTGGTTGGTGGGAGGAAAATGGGAAAGGAAGAAGGAAAAAGGAAGAAGGAAGAAAAACGGACGCAGGCGGCGGGCGAATGTGTGGTGATGTTCGTGAGCGATGGTTTGGTTTTCTTCCTTCTTCCTTTTTCCTTTTTCCTTTTTCGGTTATTTGTTTGTGCCGGTGGTGGTGGGGGCGGGTTTGGCGGGGGCGGCGGTGCCGCTGGTGGAGGTGGAGCCGGAGATGTATTCGACTACTTGGGCTTCTCCGATGTCGACATTGGCGTTTTTGTAGGCGCGTTTGCGGACGATTTGGATGCCGTCGGATTCGCGTCCGAAATAATAGGCGCCGTTGTTAATCATGATGGGGAGGGTTTGCTGGAAGTTGACGCCTTGGGAGGTGGTGGAGATGTGCGTGGTCCAGAGGATTTTTCTTTGGTTGTTTTTGAGGGCTTCGGCGTCGAGGGAGTATACGATGAGGTAGTAGCAGTCGTTGAAGATTTCATAGACGAGGGCTTCGGTGTCGTCGTCGCGGGTGGCGAAGCGGCGGAGGGGGCCGTTGGATTCGTAGTCGGTGTTGCCGGCCCATTGGAGTTGGTCGGCAAGGGCGGTGGCAAATTCATCGGCGAATTTCTGGCCGCCTATGGTTTTGGCGCGTCCGAGGAGGTTCATGATGTCTTGGTCGTCGGCGCTCATGCTGACGTCGCCGCCCATGTCGCTGGTGCTGGTGGCGTCGGAGCCGTCGCTGGAGTCGCCGGAGTCGGAGTCGTCGGAGTCGGGGTCTGGCATGGGGTCGATTCTGTTGTGCATGCCCCAGACGAAGAAGAAGACTTGCGTGGGTTGGTGCTGGTCGTCGCAGGGGCGGTAGCCGTTGGAGGTGAGGGCGTTGTCGAGTTGTTTTTGGAGGGCTTCGTAGGGGATGTCCTTGGTGCCGCCGTAGGCGTCGCCGACGTCGTGCTGGCCTTGGGCGTGGGGGTAGTAATAGACGGGTTTGTCGACGGAGGGTGCGGGGAGTTTTTTTCCTTCGGTGGTCATTTCCGTGACGATGGTGTAGTCGATTTGGGGGTTTTTTTGGAGGCCGACTGGGAGGAGGGAGAGGTGCCATTTGTCGGATTGGGGTTTTTTGGCGGCTTTGATTTGTTGGGTGAGTTGTTCGGCGGTGGTTCTGATGTCTTGGGCGTGGAGGGCGGTGGTGGCGCCGGCGGCGAGGAGGCAGAGGGTGGTGGCGAGGAGGCTGAGCTGAAAACGTGTTTTCATGGTGTCGAAAGATTGTTGAGTTGAGTGGATTATGACAGCCTAAATGACGGTTGGTTCGGGCGGGAGTTGCAGGAAAGAGTTTACGGTTTACGGTTTACAGTTTACGGTTTGGCGCTGCCGCGCCAGCGAGTTTTTTTTGGTTTTTTGGTTTTTTGGGTTTCAGGTTTTCGGGTTTTTTGGTTTTTTAGTTTTTGGTTTTTTATTAGTCGCCGCTGGTGCCGTCGGCGTTTTTCCAGAGGCGGTCTTTGGCGAGCATTTCGGTGGCTTGGCCGTTGTCGCCTTGGTCTTTCATCCAGGCGACGAGTTGTTGTTTGAGTTCGGTGACTTTGTCCTTGAGGGTGGGGTCGTCGATGATGTTTTGCATGCACCAGGGGTCGTTTTCAACGTCGTAGAGTTCCTGGGGGGGGCGGTGTTGGTAGAGTTTTGTCATGGCGATGGCGTGGGGGTCGCCGGCGGCGGCTTGGCGGGTCCATTCTTTCCAATAGGGTTTTTGCATGTTGGTGTTTTTGAAGGTGGCGGCGGGGGTGAGGTTGAGGATGTAGCGGTAGCGGGTGTCGCGGACGCTGCGGATGCCGTAATACTCGGGGCCGGCATAGATGCCGCGGGAGGTTTCAAGGGAGAAGGCGTAGTCTTTGTGTTTGTTGGTTTTGCCTTCGAGGAGGGCGAGGAAGGAGCGGCCGTCGAGGTCGTCGGGGGTTTTGATGCCGGCGGCGTCGCAGAAGGTGGGCATGAGGTCGATGTATTCGACGAGGGCGTCGGTGGCGCTGCCGGGTTTGACGTGGCCGGGCCAGCGGATGACCATGCCGCTGGCGACGCCGATGTCGTAACAGGTCCACTTGGCGAAGGGGAAGGAGCTGCCTTGCTCGGTGAGGACGATGACCATGGTGTTGTCGGCGAGTTTGTATTTGTCGAGGAGGTTGAGCATCTGGCCGACTTGGGCGTCGTAGTAGGTGATTTCGGCGAGGTAGCGGGCGTAGGCGTCGCGTGTGGCGGGGCCGTCGACGAAGTTGGGGGGGAGTTTGAGTTTGGCGTCGGGGTAGCGGGAGCGGTCGCCTTTGTCCCAGGGTTCGTGGGGTTGGTGGGAGCAGATGTAGAGGCCGAAGTTTTGGTTTTTTTTGAGGCAGTCTTTGAGGAAGTTTTCGACGAGGGTGAAGTTGGGTTCGCCTTTGCCGTTTTCGGCGTTGGCCTTGGGGTCGCCGGGGATGTATTCGAAGCAGAAGATGTTGGAGGGGTGGACGTGGGTTTTGCCGGAGAGGGCGGCGCGGTAGCCGGCGGCTTGGAGCCAGCTGGGCCAGGCGGTGATGCCGGGTTTGGCGAAGGTGTGGTTGGGGTAGGCGCCGGTTTTGACGGGGCCTTTTGAGGTTTGGAGGGCGTGGCGTGTGGGGGAGCAGATGGGGGCGGATTGGTAGCAGCGGGAGAAGGTCATGCCTTCGCGGGAGAGGCGCATCATGTTGGGGGTGTAGGCTTGGCCGCCGTAGAGTTGGGTGTCGTATTTGGTGCAGTCGTCGGCGATGATGAGGACGAGGTTGGGGTTTTTGGGGTTTTGGGTTTGGGATTTTGGGTTGTCGGCGGCTCGTAACGCCAGGGGCAGGCAGGCGGCTCCGGCGAGGGTCAGGCCGGTGGCGAGGAGGGCGTGGCGGGCGGTGAGCATGCGTGGAAAGGAAGAAGGAGGAAGGAAGAAGGAAGAAGAAAGAAGAAAGGAGGAAGTAGGAAGGAGTGGAAGGAGGAAGGGGACGGGGGATTTTGGTGGTGTCGGGTGGAGTGTTGGGTGGTGCGGGTGCGGGAAGTCTGGGGGGAACTGAATGGGGGGAATGAGGGTTGCGCAAATAATTACTGGTCATCTTTTGGGATTAGGAGTGGCGGCGTGAACGGCGCCGTTGCCACTGGATATGAAATGGGATTTGGGATTTCAGGTTTGAGCATGCTAGAAGTCGAAGGTGGTGGTGAAGAGGATGCGGCGGGGGGTTTCGCTGGTGTAGATGCGGCGGATGGCGCCGTAGCTGTTGAGCTGGCCGACGGTGACGACGTCGCCGTTGAAGATGTTGTCGACGTTGAGTTGGAAGCGGGCGGTCCAGCGGCCACCGAAGATTTTGCAGCGATAGGCGAGGAAGGCGCTCATGTTGAAGAGGGAGTTGCCTTTGATCATGACTTTGGAATCAGCATAGGCGCTGGGGTCGAGCATGAGGTTCGTGGTGCCTTCGGGGGGCATGTCGTAGGTCTGCAATTCTTTGTTGGGGTTGGCCATGAGGTTGTAAGAGGAGTAGCGCATGGAGGCGCCGAAGGAGGTGCCTTTGAGCCAGCCGGTTTGGATGGCGTAGCGGGCGGTGACGTTAAACTTGAAGGGGCGCGAGCCGAGGGCGCCGCTTTGGAGGTCCAACTGGTCGTTGAGGCCGTTGCGCACGCTGGAGAAGCCGGTGCCTTCGCCGGGGATTGTGCCGTCGACGGGTGTGTATAATTGCTGGCGGAGGTAGTTGAGCAGTGGCATTTGCCAGAGGCCGGTCACGGGGTCTTGCACGGCGCCGAGGCGTTCGTAATAGAGGTAGTATGCTTGCGAGCCGGCGGGGCCGTCCACCAGAACGGGTTGCTGGCCCGTGTTTGGGATTGTCACCATGTAAGTTGTGTGGTTGGCGGCTTGCGCGGCGTTGATCATGGCAAACCATTTTGGGATCATGGTGTTGTAGTATTTGAAAATTTCGGGGAATATATTATCGCGCCAGCGGTTGGTGTAGGAGAAGTTGAAGATCATGGTGAAGGCCCTGGTGAGGTTGGCGGTGAGGGTTGCTTCGTAGCCTTGGGAGATGACGCTGACGGTGCCGGCGTTGTAGCGCGGGGGAGCGCCGAAGGGGAAGGAGTCGGGGTTGTTGGGGTCTGGGGAGGTGACGGCATACATGCTTTGGGGCATGGGTCCCATGCCCGGGCCAGTGCCGGCGACCCAGCCAGCGTTGGGGTTGCCCACAACGGGGTTTGGCGAGGCGCCGGTGTAATTGGTGGGGGTGAGGAAATACATGGCGTCAAACATATCGAAGAGGTTCTGGCTGCCGAGGGCAGCGTTGTTGGCATTGACGGTGCCGGCGGGGGTGACGCGGGCGTCGTTCATCTGGCGTGTGTCGTATTTGGTGAGGCGGAGGTTGACCCTGCCGTCGCCAAGGAGGTCGAACATGACGCCGTAATCGAGAGTGCGGCCTTTGGCGGGGTCGGGGAGGTCGCCGTCGGGCAATGTCTGGCGGTCGACATAGGGGGCGGATTCGTTGGTGCTGTAATTGACGAAGGTGGAGAAGCGGTCGGTGACGTGCCAGACGGCGCCGGCGCTGAAGGTGTAGGGGTGGATGGTTTTTGGGATGCGCCAGGTGCCGCTCAGGTCCCATTCGTTGAGGATTTTGCTGCCATCGAGGATGCGGGGGTCGTTGGGGTTGCGGATTTGGCTTGTTTCTTCGCGGTGGTGGACGAGGTTGTCGTAGCGGCCGCCGAAGATGGTGACGAGTTTGTCGTTGAACCAATAGCTTTGGAGGGTGAGCGCGGCGCTGTCGATTTTTCGCTTGGTGTGGGTGATGGCGTCGGGGCCCGTGGTGACGTAGGCGCTGTGGTAGGTTTTGTCGCCGATGGTGAGGGTGGGGGTGGGGATGCGCCAGTCGCCGTCGTAGTAGGTGTTGAAGTTGCCTTCGTCGACGTAGGTGCGGCGGGTGAGTTGGTTTTGGGTGCCGGTGGGGTCGGATTGGTTTTTGATGGCGAGTTGGTGGTCGTCGGCGAGGATTTCCTCCGTGGTGTCGGTGAAGATGTCGTTTTCGGAGTGTTCGAGGAGGAGGTTGACGCGGTGGCGGCCCCAAGCGCCGAGGTTGAAGCCGGTTTCGGTGGTGAGGCGGACGACGTCGTTGGATTGGTTGTTGAAGTTTTGCATCCAGACGCTTTCCATGTAGAGGCGTCCTGTGTAGGGGTCGGGCACGGTGCTGTTCATGGTGGCGTCGGACCATTGGGCGGCGGAGATGTAGGTGTTGGGGTCGCCGTTGAGCAGGCCGTCGATATTAACCGGGGCGTGGGAGTTGCCTTTGACTTTGTTATGGTTGTAGGTGAGGTCGAAATGGAAGTTGCCGACGTCTTGTTCGATGCTGGCGTTCCAGCGGTCGAAGCGCATGATGCGGACGCCGCCGGGGCCGACGGTGTTGTAATAGTAGGAGGAGAGGTTGGGGGGCAGGCGGACTTGGTTGCGGTTGAACGCCATGTTATTCGGCCACATGCTGTTGGATTTATAGGCGCCGCGGAAATTGTAGATGGTGGCGTCGTTGTCGACGAGCACGTAGTTGTCTTGGTTGACGATGCTGCCGGTGCCGACGTCGGCGCCGTTGGCGCCTTGGAAGACGTTGACGTTGTAGAAGGCGATGCCGTTGGGGCGGATAAGGCTTATCTGGGGCGAGGTGAAGGAGCCGGCGGGGAAGCCGTCGATGGAGGGGCGCCCGTCGGCGAGCCAGGCGGTGAGGCCGTCGGCGGCGTTCCATGCGCGGTAGGTGGAGTTTTGCTGCCTGCCGCGTTCGTAGCCGAAGTGGAGGCGGGTGTTTTTGAAGGGTTTGATGGTGATCAGGGGGTTGAGGCGGCGGATGTGGTTGTTGGAGCCGTGCTGCCAGGAGCGGTTCATGTCGCCTTCCTGATAGACACCCAGGATGCGGAAGGCGAGTGTCCTGGGCATGAGGACGACGTTGTAATCGAGGTTGAGGCGGTAGAGGTTCCAGGGGTGGTCGGGGCTGATGAAGGTGCCGAATGCGTTCTTGATCCTGAGGGTGGTGCGCTGGAGGTTGGCGCGGGCGCTGGTGAGGGTGAGCAGGCCGCCTTGGGATCCCATGCCGAAGAGGATGGAGTTGGCGCCGGAGGAGATTTCGGCGCGGTCGATGTTATAGAGGTCGATGGGGACGCCGGTTTCGGTGTAGTCGAGGGAGACGTTGGCGGACATGCCGCGGACGCGGAAGCGGTTGTCGAGGTTGCCGGCCCAGCGGGTGTTGTTGTTGTTGAAGCCGTTGGTGGAGTCTTCGTTTTCGGCTTCGACGTTGCCGGCGTAGGAGAGCATGTCTTCGATGGTGTTGACGCCGACGTCGTCGAGAAATTCCTGGGTGAAGGGCTGGATGGAGGCGGCGGTGTCTTTGAGCGGGGTGTTCATGCGGGAGCCGCTGGTGGTGTTGATGGCTTCGTAGCCTTGGTCTTTGCTGCTGTCGACGTTGAAGACGGACATTTGGACGACTTCCTCGTCGGGGTTCGCGGTGGTGCCGGTGGTGGCGGCGGCGGGCTTGGTGACGACGGGGATGGCGGCGGTGGTGCCGGTGGTGGCGACGGTGCCGGTGGCGGCGAGTTGCGCGACTTCGGGCTGGGCGACTTGTTGCGCGGATAGCCTGAAGGCCGGAAGGCTGAAGGCTGAAAGGATGAGAGCGGCGCGGATGAGGTGGCGGATTTGCATGGGAAAAGGTTAAGGGAGAAGGTTAAGGTTAAGGTTCGGACTCGACTTAAATCGACTTGAGTCGATTTAAATCGATTTAAGTCGATGCGTTTTACCAGGTGAAGCGGAGGCCGCCGTTGAGGGACCAGGGTTTGATGTAATACTCGGCGTCGGTGGTGTCGTAATCGAAATAGAATTGGGTGACTTTGCTGAGTTGCCAGGAAACGCCGAGGCCGCCTTCGAGGTAGTAGCCTTTGATGGCGGGGGCGAAGCGTCCGTCCTGGCCGAGGGGCGTGGTTATCAATAGCTGGCCGTCGGTCATCCACTGGCCGCCGCCGTAAAACTTGATGTAGGCGTTCACGGTGCCGTGTTTCTGGGTTTCGTAAACGCGGCCAAACTGGAAGCCGGCGCGGGCGCGTGTGATGGCGCTGGCGCGTTGTTCGACGGTCATGCCGCTGTCGGTGTCGTAGGTTTTGTCGGTGACCACGGTGAAGGCGACTTGCACAGAGGGGGTGAAGAACCAGCCATAGTCGCTGAAGTCGATGTATTTGCCAAATTCGAGCGAGGCGCCGGCGGCCCAGTTGTGGTAATCGGCGCTGGTGGCTTCGCCGGTGGGGGCGTTCGCGGTGAAGTAGTTTCTGAAATTATTGAGTTTGAGCAGGCCGTCGAGATACCAGCCGGAGGGGGTGCTGAAGGTTTGGTAAACGCCGGCGTAGGCGCTGTCGATGCCGCCGCTGCCGTCGGTGGTGTAGCTGCGCTGGCCCTGGCCGTAGCCGGCGAAGGCGCCGACGTAGAGGTTGTTCACGCTGCCGCCGAATTTGTAATCGGCGCCGGCTTCGGCGCCATAGGTGGTTTCGTCGAAGCGGTAGCCGGAGATTTTTTGGTTGTAGTTGGTTCGCCCGCCGTAGCCGCGCAGCCAGGTGGAGAGGCCGGCGTTGCCGGCGCGTTGTTCGAAGTGGAGTTCTCCGAGGCGTTGGGAGACGCTGTCGAGTTCGGTGAAGAAGGTCATGGGCATGGCGGCGGCCATTTGGTTGATGAAGGAGGCGCCGTTGCTCATGGCGCCGGTGCCGGTGATGATGACGCCCATGCCGGTGGGGCCGGTGGTGGCGGTGACAATGTAGTTGTAGAGGCCGAGGTCTATCGTGCCGGGGGTGAAGAAGGCGGCGTCGGGGCTTGAGGGCGCGTTGATCAGCTGGATGGCGGCGGTGTATTTCGCGGGCAGGAGCACGACGTTGTCGATGCCGATGGCGTAGGTGCCGGAAATCGGCGTGGAGACGGTGAGGTTGTCGCCGCGGCCGAGCGCGAGGTTGGTGTTGAACCAGAGGGAGCCGATGGTGCCGTCGGTGATGTTGAGGGATTTGAGCGTGGCTTTCTTGAAGCCGAGGCCGGCGGTAGTGAAGGTGCCGCTTGTCGTCACGCCGTCCATCATGAAGGCGAGGGTGGCGCCGTTTTTGAGCACGACGTCGCCCAAGTTCTGGGCGGGCGAGGCGAAGACGAGCATGCCTTGGTCGACGGTGATGGTGGAGTTCGCGCCGAAGTTCATCGTTTGGTTGCCGTTGATGGCGACGCCGGTGTTGGGGCCGGATATGAGGATGTTCGCGATGTCGATGTTGGGCGAGGTGACGCTTATTTTGCCGGAGGTGATTTCGAGGGTGCCGGCGCCGGTGAACGAGCAGGATTGGATGGCGTTGTTTCCGTTGCCGCTGAGGATGTAGGGTTGGTCGGCGGCAAGGCCGAGGGTGTTGCTGGAGAGGGCGGTGTTGGTGCCGTTAAACTCAAAGACCGCGCCGGCGTAAACGGTGACGGTGCCTGACACGGTGCCGTTGTCGCTGAAGGTGCTGGGGGTGCCGTTGAAGGCTTGGGCGATGTAGCGGCCTTCCTCGACGACGAGGCCGTTGGCGCCGAAGGCGCCGGTGGAGAGGAAGGTGCCGGAGCCGACTTTGTAGAGGGTGGCGGTGGCGCCGGCGGTGTCGGTGATGGGGCCCCATTGGGTGTAGAGGCCGTCGTCGACGTTTATGATGCTGTCGGCGCGGACGTCCATGCCGCGGGTGGTGATGAGGTCGGCGCCGGTGCTGATGTGGAGGGCGCCGCCGTTGAGGACGAATTTGGCGGTGTTGGTCGTGCCCCAGAGGCCGAGCACCGAGGTGTCGGTGACGAGGAGGGTGCCGCTGTCGACGATGAGCGAGCCGACAAAGTTGTTGCTGGAGTTGCTGAAGGTGGTGATGGCGCCGGAGCCAGCGTCGATGGCGACGTAGATGCCGTCGCGGATGGAGAAGTCTTGGGAGCCTGGGCCGACGTGGATGATGTCGTTGGTGCCGGTGATCACGCTTGAGGCGGCGTTGTCGCCTTGGATGAGGCGCACGCCGATCCAGTTGTTGGCGGTGGTGTCGTTGGCGATGGCGGTGGCGGTGGAAATCGTGCCGGTGCCGAAGGCGAAGGTGCCGCCGTTGAGGACGATGTTTTGCGTGACAGTGGAGGCCATGTTGAAGCTGGTCGTCGCCATGGTGCCGCCAATCACGACGGTGGTGCCGGAGACGATGTTCCGGGTGCGGCGCGGGATGGTGACGGAGTAGGCGGGGAGCGAATAGGAGGCGCTGTCATACACGATGTCGGTGCCGCCAATGGTGACCGTGCAGCTGGGGATCACGTAGGTTTCGGCGGGGACGGTGTAAGTGGTGGCGGCCAGGTTGGCGAGGGAATCGGTGGCGGAGGAGGGTTTGATGGTGCCGCTGTCGGGAAACACGAAATAGCTGCTGCCGGAAACAAAGTAGGTCTGGCTGGGGATGATGTAGTAGCGCACGCCGGCGGTGTCATACTGGAGGGGCACGGTGATGGCGGGGATGTCGATGCTGGAGTCGGCGGTGCCGTTGAAATCGGTGAGGCGCAGGGTGCCGGCGTCGATTTGCGTGACGCCGGTGTTGCCGAGCGCATCGGGGCCGTTGAGTCGCAATTCGCCGACTCCGGTTTTGAGGAAGCCGCCTTCGCCGTCGACGAGGGAGCTGATGGCGAGGGTGTTGCCGTTGGGAATCTCGGCGTTGACGATGCCGTTGAGCGTCATCGCGCCGTCAATCGAAACAGAGCCGGCGTTGTTGCCGGTGGTGAGCGTGGAGCTGCCGGCGAAGGTGATGCTGCCAGCGTGGAGGGCGACGCCGGTGTTGAGTTGCAAGAGGGCGTTGGTGTCGATGATGGCGGAGCCGACGGTGACGTCGGGGGTGAGCGCGCTGGAGGCTTGGGCGACGAAATGCGCGTCCGCCAGGGCTTCGACGGTGCCGGTGAAGGTGGCGCCGGTCATGCGCAGGAGGCCTTCGTCGATTTTGATGGTGAGGTTGTCCGAGTCGGCGCCTGCGCTGGTGCCGGTGTAGATGAGGATGGCGGTGCCGGTTTTTTCGAGGGTGGCGGCGGCGCCGGTGGCGGCGAGGGCGCCGTCGAGGGTGAGGTTGTAAGTGCCGATGGCGAGGGTGCCGGTGGCGGCGGTGGCGACGGTGATGGCGGTGGGGAGGGTCTGGGCCGAGGTGGCGGTGGAGATGAGGGCGCTGTCGGCGCCGAAGAGGATGCCGGCGCCGCTGCCGCCGTCGCCGAGTTGGCTGGCGTTGTTGAAGGTGATGGCGCCGCCGTCGATTTCGATGCCGCCTTGGAAGTTGTTGGCGTCGTTGTTGAGGGCGAGGGTGCCGGTGCCGGCTTTGGTGAGTTTGCCCGCGCCGTCGCCGGCGGCGAGGATGTCGCCGTCAACGATGCTCAGGGGGTCGCCGGTGATGCCGGCGCCGGTGAAGCTCCAATTCGACGCGCCGAGCACGAACATGTCGGAGACTTTGATGTTGGAGCCGGAGTTGTAGATGTCGTGCGGGGCGGTGGCGGGGGCGGTGTCGTCGAAGTAAACGCGGTCGCCGCCCATGAAGCGGTTGACGGGGTTGGGGACGCCGGCTTCGGTCCAGTTGGCGTCGAGGGTCGACCAGGTGCCGGTGTTCGCGCCGGTCCAGGTGAGGATGCGCGATTCGCCGATGCCGATGAGGAGGAGGTTGTTGCTGGCGGGGTCTTTGACGGCGGCGGCTTGGAGGCGGGCTCCGGTGTCGGGGGGCATGGCGCCAATGCCGGCTTGGACGCCACCGTCGGAGGTGGCGATGGTGACGGTGAGGTTGCCGAGGAGTGAGGCGATGTTGCCGAGGTTGTGGGTGCCGGATTGGAAGGTGTCGATGGTGATGGCGGTGGCGCCGGCCGGGGTGACGGAGCCATTGGCGTAGAGGGCGTTGGTGATGTCGGTGTAGTCGATGATGGCGTTGTCGGCGAGGGTGAGGGGGCCAGCGAGGGTGAGTGTCTGGCCGCCGGTTTCGCCAGTGCCGACTTGGAGGGCGCCGCCGGTGAGGATGGAGACGGGGCCGGTGGCCGTGCCGGCGCCGCCGAAGGAGGCGCCGGTGTCGACTTGGATGGAGCCGCCGAGGGTGGCGGGGGCGGGGGCGGGGGCGTCGGGGTTTCCGGTGTCGGGGGTGGCGGGGGCGAGGAGGAGTTTGCCGGTGGCGACTTCGGTGGCGCCGGCGTAGGCGTGGTTGTCGGCGGCGAGGGTGAGGGCGGCGGTGTTGGTTTTGACGAGGGAGCCGGCGCCGTTGATGAGGCCGGCGTAGGTGGCGTCGGTGGCTTGGTCGAAGATGAGGGTGGCGGCGGGGGCAATGGTGATGCCGGGGGCGCCGGCGCCGAGGGTTTGGTCGTTGCCGGCGAGGGCGCCGGTGTTGATTTCGATGCCGCCGAGGAAGTTGTCGGCGAGGTTGGCGAGGGTGAGGGTGCCGGTGTAGGCGGCGGTGGCGCCGGTGTCGATGGCGGTGGCGTCGTCGCTGGAGCGGGCGCCGAGGATGAGTTTGCCGGTGGCGGCGGGGGTGCCGGCGAGTTTGCCGGCAGTGGCGTCGGCGGTGATGGCGGTGCCGGTGATGGTGTAGTTTTCGGTGCCGCTGACATACATGGCGGCGATGGTGGCGGTGTAGTAGGTGTTGACGGTGATGGCGGTGGTGGCGGGGGTGGCGGCGAGGTTGACGATGTCGCCGGCGTTGTAGTTGGTGCCGGTGCCGGCGGTGGTCCAGTTGCCGGTGGCGTTCCAGAGGTTGCTGGCGGCGCCGGTCCAGGTGAGCACGGTGTTGCTGATGAGGGCGTTGGTGTAGTTGAGTTCGAGGATGCTGGAGTCGTCCGAGAGTTGGAGGGTGTAGCCGTCGGGGAGCGTGGTGAGGAGGTTGAAGGTGCTTGGGCTGGTGAAGAGGGCGCCGGAGGTGCTGCTGACGGTGATGAGGTTGTAGGTGTCGCCGTCGGCGGGCGTGAGTGCTTCGATGTTGAGGAGGTCGAGGTTTTGGGTCCAGTTGTTGGGGGTGGTGGTGCTGCCGCTGGTGGGGATTCCGGTGATGGCGCCGTTGAGGGTGAGGACGGAGTAGCCGGTGTCCGCGGTGGTGGCGCCGGTGAGGTCGAGGGCCAGGGTGATGTTAGTGTCGAGGACGATGGTGTTGGCTTGAATGGTGTTGCCGCCACCGGCGGAGAGCGTGGCGCCGTCGTAGGCGGCGAAGAAGCTGTAGCCGTTGAGGGTGAGGTTGCCGGTGGTGGCGGCGCGGGCGCCGGAGGTTTCGCCGGCGCGGTAGAGGTGGAGGGTGCCGGCGTGGATGGAGACATCGCCGGTGTTGGCGGCGCCGGGGGTGCCGAGGATGTTGTTGCCGCCGAGGTTCCAGGCGCCGTTGCCGGTCTTGACAATGACGTTGGTGAGGGCGCCGCTCATGGGGTCGAGCATGTCGAGCGAGGCGCCGGCGTCGGTGTTCACGGTGAAGGATGTGGTATTGGAGGCGAAATAAATGCCGCTGGGGGCGCCGGCGGCGGTGTTGCCGGCGATTTGGGCGGTGTGGCTGGAGGTGACGTTGAGGGTGAGGGTGTTGTTGTTGCCGGCGATGTCGATGGCGCCGCCGGAGGTGCCGGAGGTGTTGCCGAGGAGGGAGGTGTCGACGAGGGTGAGGGTGTCGGTGCCGCTGAGGTAGAGGGCGCCGCCGTTGGCGGCGGTGTTGTTTTGGATGAGGGTGTTGGCGATGGTGCCGGTGATGGAGGCGGCAAGCCAGATGGCGCCGCCGCCGCCGGAGGCGGTGTTGTTTTGGAAGAGGGAGTCGCGCACGAGGAGGGCGCCGGTGTTGGAGGCGGTCATTTGGAAGCCGATGGCGCCGCCGCCGCCGCCGGCGGCGGTGTTGCCGGTGAAGGTGGAGCTGGCGACGAGGATTTGCGCGCCGCCGGTGTTGTTGAAGATGGCGCCGCCGATGCCGTTGGCGGTGTTGCCGGTGAAGAGGACGTTCGCGATGTCGAGGTTGGCGCCGAATCTGCCGCTGATGGCCGCGCCGTTGGCCTGGCTGTTGCTGGCCGCGCCGGTGGTGTTGTTGGAGAAGGCGCTGTCGCGCACGGTGAGGGTGCCGCCGCCTTCGACGGCGATGGCGCCGCCGTTGTTGTTGCCGGCGGTGGTTTTGTTGCCGGTGAAGGTGGCGTTGTCGATGGCGAGGCTGGAGGTGCTGTCGGTCACGTAGATGGCGCCGCCGAGGCCGGCGCTGGTGTTGGCGTTGAAGAGGAAGGCGCCGCCGGCGCCGTGCGCGGTGCCGGTGAGCACGAGGGAGGTGGAGGCGGAGACGTAGAGCGCGCCGCCGCCGGCGCCGGTGCTGTTTTGGATGGCGAGGGTGGCGCCTGGCTCGGCGATGATGGTGGCGGAGACGAGGGTGGCGCCGGTGCCGGCGACGAGGCGGTTCGTGCCGGTGGCGGCGCCGTCGTAGGTCATGGGGGCGTTGTCGGCGGCGGGGGCGATGATGAGGGTGGCGTTTGTGCCGGTAAACTGGAGTTGGGAGAGGTTCGTGCCGAGTTGGGCGGTGTTCGAGACGCGGAGGGCGCCGGTGGCGATTTCGACGCCGCCGGCGAAGTTGTTCGCGCCGGTGAGGGCGGTGAGGTCGAGGGTGCCGGTGTAGGCGGCGGGGGCGATGGTGTCTTGGTCGATGGCGTTTTTGCCGAGGACGAGTTTGCCGGTGGCGGCGGCGTCGCCGGCGAGTTCGCTGGCGGTGGCGTCGGCAACGAGGTTGCCGGCGCCGGTGAGGGTGTAGGAGGCGTTGCCGCTGATGTAGATGGCGGCGGCGGTGGCGGAGTCGGCGAGGGTGATGGTCGTGGGGGAGGCGCCGGCGAGGTTGACGATGTCGCCTTGCGCGAAGGTTTTGGCGGCGCCGAACATGTTCCAGTTGGTGGAGGTGAGCCAGAGGCCGTCGGCGGCGGCGCCTGTCCATGTGAGGATGCTGTTGGCGCCGAGTTGGACGTTGAGGATGGTGAGCCAGAGGAGGTTGCCGTCGGTGTCGAAGCGGTAATCGGCGGGGTCGTAGGGGGCGCCTTTGTAGGTGAGGGTGAGGAGGCTGGTTTGGAAGCCGGCCAGGCCGCCGAGGGAGTCGATGATTGAGTGGGAGCCGGTGCTGATTGTGGCGATGTTGAGGGTGGTGGCGCCGGTTTGCGCGAGGGCGCCGCCGAGGAGGAGGGTGTTGTTGATGTTGGTGTAGTTGAGGAGGGAGCCGTCGAGGAGGTTAAGGTTAGAGGTTAAGGTTAAGGTCGGAGTCCCGAGTCCAGAGTCCTGAGTCCCGAGGCCGACTTGGAGGGTGGCGCCGGTGTTGACGGTGACGGCGCCGGCGGTGCCGGAGCCGCCGAAGGTGGCGGCGGTGTTGATGGCGATGTTGCCGCCGAGGGCGGCGTTGGCGGCGAGGAGGAGGGCGCCGGCGTTGACGGTGGTCATGCCGGTGTAGGCGGAGTTGTTGGCGGCGAGGGTGAGGGCGCCGGTGTTGGTTTTGACGAGCGCGCCGGCGCCGGGGGCGAGGCTGCTGATGGCGGCGGTGTAGGTGGCGGCGGGGGCTTGGTCGAAGATGAGCGTGCCGGCGGCGCCGATGGCGATGCCGCCCGTGCCGGAGCCGAGTTGGGCGGCGTTGCCGGCGAGCGCGCCGCTGTTGATGAGGATGCCGCCTTGGAAGTTGTTGGTGGTGTTGGCGAGGGTGAGGGTGCCGGTGTAGGCGGCGGCGGCGGTGGT
>Ga0123357_10005714_pt1 | contig 14967 bp, 9 predicted proteins | sample TergutEmb28metaG_FD_89873 | JGI IMG/M metagenome (GOLD analysis project Ga0123357, IMG submission 89873) | Embiratermes neotenicus P4 segment gut microbial communities from Petit-Saut dam, French Guiana - Emb289 P4 | ecosystem: Host-associated > Arthropoda: Insects > Digestive system > Gut ...
AAATATTTACACTATGGTACAAGTGGAAATGAGTAATATGTATATTGATATGGGTGTAAATAACGGCAGTGAAAAATGAACAGGAAAAAAACACTGCGGCATCTGATATGCTAATTAAAGCGGTATATGTTTCGTATGTTTATGTTTATACGTTATGTACAGGGTAGTCAGGTCAGTTAGAGTGTAATTCCGTATTTAGTGGGTTAGGGAGTGACTTGTCAGTTGGGAGAATGGTTAGAGGAGAAGGTGTTTGGGTCGTTTGAATTGTATCGTTTTAGGGACATTAAAGCATAGCCGTTCTGCTTTGCCATAGTTCTCTGAATTCTCTGTTCTGTGATCAAGGTGTGACATGTTTGCTTCCTTTTACGGATGACAGAAACGTGGAAGTGCGTGATACACAAGAAGTAAACTTCATTGATGTATCGGAGAATTTAATGTGCCCCGTGGATCAGTAACAGAAACAATTTATGTACCAAATTTTAACCCCTAAAAACAACTGAAATATATGACTACCGACCGTTGAACAACTACATGCTATTTCCTAGCAGGAAAAAGAGTAATAGAAATTTTGTTTGTGACATAGGCTTGATATCCCTTTTTCCTTTGCCGTTCAGAGCGGCTCTAGGTTTTAATATGCCTGTGCATTATTGCCCGTTTAGTCCACTAGCCGGTTAATCTAGCCTGCGCTTTCCTTAAGGAAAGCTTGGACTCAGTCGATATGAATTCTCGGATCGTATTTTTCTGATGTATTTAAAGTTATCCGTGGATTCTTTGCTAACATGTAACCACAAATATTTTAGCATATATACATGTGTTAGCTAAGTACCTTCTTGAGAGACCCGTACTTTGATTTCTGACTTTCGAAATAACGAGTCTGATTACTTCAAACAGTGACTTAACGTGTGTCCGGTAATCTTTGTCTGTTTAGAATGAAGCACTGAATGCGTGAATCGTCGTGCCAGGGAAATGCCGCAACAAGAGGTTTAGGGTTGTGGGTGTGGGATTTTAAAGAGAGAAGTAAGGGAGGGTGGCTGTACAGAAGCCGGTTCACTTAGGTCGTTACTGCGTACCGTCATTATTGTGATAACATCACATAGTCGTGCTCGCGTGTTGTGTATGTTGGCATGGCCGTAAAACACGAGCCCAGCGAGCCAACGAGATGCGGGAGCATTGAAACTTATATGGCACGTAATGGATGTGCCATTACGTTTTTATCGCTTAGCCCCATAAAATGGTAGCAGTAAAAGACAGCTTATTATAAGATTATACGAGAAATAACTTCATCGTAAATAAACACATAAAATATATTTTTGTGATGTTATGGTGATGTAGATAATTCATATACAGTCTTATACACATAGTTACTCTGAACTCATTTATTTGGGCTCTTAAAATGTTAATTAAAAAGTCGTTATACAAACGGGATTGTTTATGCTTCCTGTGTGATATCAAAACAGAATGTAATGTCATCAGAAAATATTGCATCGTATACTAGATTATTCGTTGTTTTCGTGAATCTTTAATGCGTAGCCTATATACCGTATATATACGATTTATAGCCGCATGGCCAATTAAAATTATTTTTTCTGAATAAAGGCTTTTTTGTATTTTGATGAAAGCTGCTTGAAATTTTAGTGGCAGGGAAGTCATAATGCAGTTTCAGGGCCATTTTTAGTATGACAAGTAATTTACGACTTGTGCGCATTTTTCACGCATTGTGTGGCACAGAACTGGTGTTGAAGCAGGCTATGCGAAATGGGTTTGCGTACCATGGGAGTCCGTTGGAAATCTTTGTTGGCGCCTGTCAGTTACGGAACAAACGTGAATATGAAAAGTTGTAATTGTTGCGATATAAATTGCCGTACGTTTATGAACTGATTGGTACCTAAGGCACAATTTTTTTTCTCTCTCTCGAAAGTAAGGTACAAATAGGCTCAGCTCGCGGTAATAAATGACATTTGTCATGAATACACCAAATCATAGCCAGAAGCGGAGAATGCCTGCTGTAACAGCAAGAACACGCTGCGGTTACGCATGCTTGATTGTTGGCATAAGTATAGGCGCTTTTTGTCGAGGCGCCGTAAGCGTGCGAGTGTGGTGGGCAATGGCGGTGGGTGTGAGGTGAGATTTCGGTTCCATCCCCACACGAAAAACACCGATCCAAATTTGAGGAGACGGTGGCACTGTGTGTGGGGAACGTGTTATGATCAGGAAGCAAGTTGCCCGCCCCCACTCCATTACGGTAGGTGTGCTCTACTGATGCCATCATTAAGGCGGATCTGTCGTAATCATGGAGCCAAGTGGTTCCTCTGAAACGTAGTAACATGTCTAGTCTTTCTAGGCGAGTTCGCAAAGCTGCTAACAGTAGACTGTCAGCTTCATCATATGTCTGTCTGTCTGTCTGTCTATCCGCCCGTAGGGAACAACTCGGCTTCCGCTAATAAGATTTCCGTAGCTTGGGAATTTTTGTCAGCCTCTCGAGCAAATTCAAGTTTGGTTAAAAAGGACTAAAGTAAGAGGCACTTCACATGAAGACCTACATGAAGTTATGGTGAAAAGGTAAAAAAGTAGAGGTTCAACTTAGAGCAGGCCATGATGGTCCGCCCTTTCTTCAACCACGGCGCTAGTTGGTGAGGTGGTTGGTCAGCGCCACGACGCGGTCGCTTAACCCCCAGGAAAGAGACACGGTGTCCCTTGTACAGAAGGATGGGTGGGCTCCAGGGCAGGTCCGCACGTGAAGTTATGGTATCTCGCTGAATTATGCATGAGTTGAGCAACGTTTCAAATAAATTTTGTAGAGGAAATCTAAGCATATTTCATGCCAGTTAGGTGTTTTTTTTTTCTTTCGAAAAATCGTGCCCTTTACGAGATAATGACAATAAATACGGTAGAGCCAGACAGGCAAAAACGATTCGATTTGCGTGCGTGGTAATTAAGGGCAAGTTGCAAACTTTTAGTTATAGTATTTAATACTGTTTGCGCTGTACTTAATTAACTCTTTTTTATGTTTTGCTGACCGTGAATCTCAGTATATTTATCTTAGTAATTAACCTACTTGATGCGCAGCATTTTTGTTTTACAATAAGTTTATTATTTCATGCCTCTACATGTTTCGAGCACCACGTGCTCATCATCAGGAGGTCAAAATTGTATTATACAGCCTCTGGTATCATCACAACTATAGGTATGATATGCCATTTTTGGCTGGTTTTTACTCTAGGGATTTTATTTTGGAAATTATTTCTCTGAGATATGTGAATATGTTTGGTTTCTTTTTATTGTTTGTATCGACTGGTTTGACGGTTTGTTATTCTTTCCGTTTCTTTTATTTTGTTTTGTGTGGTGATTTTAATTTTCTTCCTTCTTACAGTTGAGATCAGCTATAATATGGTGTTTGGTATAATTGGTTTGTTGATTATATCTATTTTTGGCGGTGGTTCTATAGGAGTGATGATACCAGAAGCTGTATAATACAATTTTGACCTCCTGATGATGAGCACGTGATGCTTGAAACATGTAGAGGCGTGAAATAAACTTATTGTAAAACAAAAATTTTGTGCATCAAGTTGGTTAATTACTCAGATAAATATTGATTAACTCTTTCTGAGCAGGTAAAGTTAGTTTTACAGTCACACGGAAACTGAAAAGTTACGCAACGATTGGCATGTCATTACGATCTGTTTACCGGCATCGTAGTCTGAAGAAGGTCATGAACGTTTCTTTTTTTGTCTCAGAGCATGTTCAGAAGTAAATGTGTGAATAGAGTGTGAATTGGTTGGGACATTATTTCTTTTCACATCTTGGTATGATGGTATGACTTATATATGTGCGTAGTTCTGTTCAATGCTAATTGAAATTATGAGTGAACAAATAGTGGGGTAAATACTATTCCACAGACCAACTGCGATGGTGAGTGTGTGTACTTCCAGTAATCACCTCCGTGTTACTAGCAAATGAATGGGGAATTATTCCATTTGGCTGCATTTCCTTAATTTACGGCTCATTCCTTAGTTCAAGGCGGTAGAGTGATTTATTGGGGAAACCTGAGGGACGGAGACCAGTTGGGAGACCCAGGCTTAGATGGGAGGATAACATTAAGATGGATCGTAAGGAAGTGGGATGTTGGGATGTGGACTGGATCGTGCTGGCTCAGGATAGGGACAGGTGGCGGGCACGTGGAATGTGGTAATGAACCTTCGGGTTCCATAAAATGCGGGGAATTTCTTGACTAGCTGAAAACCTGTTATCTTCTCAAGAAGGACAGTGTTCCATGGAGTAAGTATGTAAATAAGTAAGAGTGATTTATTATAAAAACATAATACGAATTGGGTACGAAATGTTCGTAGTAATTCAGTAGTCACAAAATATCTCTACCGGGCGAAACTTTTAGTATGTGACTGATTAATTTAACACAGAAAATCGTCATAGGACAGTGTGCCAGCGTGCACACTGCGTGGACGAATAAGTGGGCAAGGATCCGAAAGCGCCAGCGCATTGCATTCTGTGGGCATTCGTTCTCTTGTATATACTTTGTCTCGATAAATTATTTTTCGGTCTAATGACTCGATACGAAGACAGATATATCGCCAGAAATTTCAACCTATAGCCATGCTGTGACAGTAAATGTCCTTACTTGCACAACTGTGTGCCTGGGGTTTGACTTGGCCATGTCGAAGTTCACCGTTTGGCAAGAATGGTTTTTCTTGTGTGTGGGATTATCTCCTCAGAATAAGGTGCACAATAGAGGATATGAATGCCAACTTGTCTGTGAAGAGCTCCCTTCTGTCATCTTTCTTCCAGTGTAATAAATTCACGAATCTTCATATGCACTTGTAGGTTTTATTCTGATAATGGATACGGTATAGTTTGTTGAGATTGGTTGTCGGGGTCAGAGCATAACAGAATGCCGAGTCAGCTCTTATCCTTGTCGCTGAGTTCCTGCTTTTGGCGTCTTCACTAACTAATAATGTTCTTCCCCGTTCCGTAATTAGAAGTCAGGAAGGCAAACAAGCATCACAGCCTGTGCAGTGCCATCTCCGTACCCTCTTCCCTCTCCGTTTCGGTAGTTTGACTGCCTGCTGGATTATTGCCTGTTAAGTCGATTATCCGGTTAATCTAGCTCGCGCCATCATTAAGGGCAGAGATGTAGATAGCAAGATAGGACTCATTATATCCTACTCCAGAGTGGGAAATGTACACACCAACAAGAAAGGAAGAAGGGAAATGCTGCAAATAGCGTATACTCTATCCTCCATTACGAAAACTGCAGTTACTAGGATTGTTACTTAGTTCAAGTAACGACGCTTGCCGTAATTCCTTTGTTTAGAAGGCGCTGAATGCATGGATGATTACGAATGGTAAATTGGATTTTGAATGTAATGGCCGTGGATTATTTGAAGGCGTTATCTGACACGTTGATAGTAGGAACGGAGGAGAAAACGTAAATCTAGCCAAGACGGCCGGCCACCAGGCCGCGTAAGAATCGAGGCGGCTGTCTTGCTGGTACAAAGCAGGAGTGCCAGTCACTAATTCACAACGTTCGGCACCGTTTAATGGGCCGTAACTTCCGGTGGCGTCGCGCGTAGGTTCACAATTCGTGTTCAGTTTTCCCCCCTGAAGTGGATTATAAAAATTGTGCCTTTCTTCTGCGGCATTAAAAGGCAGAGAACGTGTACCCGATTGGTTGAGTTTAGTTTATCCTTGTTACCAATATACTCATGTTTCCTTTTTTACGAAATGTCACAGCCTCACGAAGATTGTAGCGAATGGCATGCTGAAGGTAACATTGTCAGTGCCAGTTCGGGCCGTGCAATACATTCCTTAGTGCATGAGAGGCGAAGACAGCATTGAAATAAGTATACGGGATCTGTTGAGTCTCAGTATTACGTTTCCGGAGACTGAAATGGAACGTAGTCCAACATGCAATTCGTTTATGGCGAATTGTATGATCTGCCAAGTTTCATAAAAGAGTAACCGCTTCATTCTGAAGTCCGAGTGTGATGCGGACGACATTGACGGCTTGTATTATGGGATGATTAGACGACCTTAAAACGAACTGCATGTGTTGTCTTTTAGAATGAGAATAAGAAGGCTCACCGAAATTGCTCGTGCCGAGCGAGCTATCCTACCGCTTTTATTCGAGTTTAATAATACACATGAGCATGTATTTGCAGGAGAAACAAGCGGACGAGGATGGTAGGAAGTGAATGAGGTAGTGAGCTAGGAAGTCGCGGGATGCTGGGCGCGAGTGTCGGCGTATGCGCGGGTGCTATGCAAGGCTCGCAGACTGTTCGCCCGGTAGCCTGTCTTGCTGCCCAGCCTCAGTGCGAGTGTGGCCGTGGTGGCGTAGAGGTTGACGATACGGGCGGAGTTGTTTACCGAGCTCGTGTCATGGCTGCAGTTCTTTCCATTGTCGTTAATTTCATATACAGCGTGATGGAGTCTAATGTCTACGTTAAACCAGTGAGGGGAGTAAAGGTGAAGTGAAATCGGAATTACATACCCGCCGAACAAATGTACCGTTGCTCGAACAGCCCACGTTCACAAAAATCAATACGTAACGTTTTTTTTCGCCTATCCGCTGGTGGCAGTGAATGCTGAAAAGAACGAGACCTGGATTCCGCTACTGCAATGCGCCCGTTATGAAATTTATAGCGACCCATTAATCTGTCTGTGTAGTGTATCTTGTAGTGCCAACTGGTGCATTTGGTGCTTTGTGCTGTGAAGATAATTCCTTTGATCAGGAATTTTCCATTGTTCCAGAAGAGTGGTTTTTAATGTTGTGAACCTCTGAAGCTAAATAAAGTTGCAATACTGAGGTTGCAGGCGTTATCTGCAAACGAAGTGATTGGCGCAGGGTTGAGAAGGAAGGTGAAGAAATCTAAGAAGAGAGAGGTACCGGTAAAGCCAATCATCACGACGGAGAATCAGGTAGATTCAACTGTTAGGCTTTATACATAGTTTGCTACGTGACAAGGTTTATTCGAGTGGCAGGCCACAGGCACAATATGAAGCCACATGCATTAGATGAAGCAGTTTTACAGTACCGTGACCACATAACACCTGCCTGTGAATATGTTGTATATACATCCAGAATAACGGCGTAGCCCTTGAGTTAGTATGAGAGCGAGGTTTTTAGGGTGGTGAATATTTGTATGTTGTCAGGGCTTTAACTGTTGTTACCCTCTGTCTCTAAAAGCCGTCCGCAGCTGAACTGGTCACGGTATTTTGAAACAAAACGAAGAGTTTCTCTGAATAACATGAACGTTCAGCCACCAAAATTAATGCGAATTAATAAAAACAACTTGCCTACTGGCTCTAGTATTCTTTATATACCAACGCCACACTCATATTGGTATGCCTCTATGCCACTTTCTCCTAACGGATTTTGGGAAAAATAGAAACCGGGATTCGTTCCCGAATTTTGTAGAACTGTTGTAATAGTTATACGTGAAGACATAAATCATTAGTGGAACTGGGATTCGTCATTTGGTATGCTGTGAGCTGGACGATTATGGTATCGGGCATCGGTTCCCGGTGGGTAAAAGAGACATTCTTCTCCACGTGTTGAGACTGCTTTTAGTTTTTTTTCCCCCACGTGTTCAGGCTGGCTTTAGTTCCAACCCACCCTACTTATGTAATTGACCACCAAGTGCAGAAGTTACGAATTTGTAGTGCTGTCATTTTCGGGGGTTTCACGATCTGTCCGGGGCATACCTGGAGTAGTATCTTGAAATGATTCGCGGTAGACTACTTTCCTATTACCAGTCGTGGACATGGTCTTACGATATCTGTGCAATCTGCGCAGTAGGGAGAGCATTGTTGTGTAACGAAGTATATGATATTTAGCTTAAAGCGGAGCCCGCTCATGGAATCCACACACATATAATCGTGGAGTGTACATTAATAACCTGTATCATACGGGGCTTTTTTTTAATCGCGGGACTACTAGCCATAGAGCGGACGACATCGTTGTTGCATAGCGACCGATGTCACCGCCCGTTCTGCAGTCCCCCGGTCTCCTGCTAAAAATAACTGTGAAAACGGTAATGTGCATTTGCTGTTGCAATGAGCCGAGGCAGCTGCCTCTAGTAGTTCCGTCTCTGAATTGCGTTTGGAGTTGAGCCCCGTTTCAGTCTCGACTGTCGGACCGACTGTACCGACAGGGTTGTTAGGTGGTTTTTCTCTGCGCATGCCATGACTGTACTGCTGTTTACATCACGACCGCATCCTCCCACATCCTTTCCCGTTCATTACTGGCCGTCATCCGATCATCCGAAGCCATATGGATTAGTCTGAGCTACTGGAATTTCCGTTAAATGAGTCACAAATCTCTTCTAATGTGCCTTTTTTATGCAATGCGCTTTATTTGGTATTACATTGTTGTTTAGGAGATAAAGGAGGTTAAATATTGTGCATGACCATCAGATCCTAACCCGGCTGGCATAAATACACGAAATCTGTTTATGCTGTTGGCCAAAAGTTCTGAATCTTTCTTTGGATGGTACTTAGAACATCTAATGAAAAGAGACCTGTTCAAGTACCGTGTATCATAAATGAAAGTTTTGGGTGCTATGCAGAGAGTGTGGATTAGTTACCGTCATTGCCCTCAGCAGTTCAGCCTGTCTTGATTTGCCTGCAGCCGAATGTGATGTTTACGCCATTGTTTACTTACTGCAGTTCACATTATAAACGCGGCACCCCTATACCTGTACATGTTCGCTTTTAGGTAAGCGTGCGTGTGTGCAATTTTAAGTACACCTGTGGAACAGTGCTTGTGCCGGAAGACGTTCAGTTTTGCTGAAGGGTTGCATGTGTTGCAGATCATACACAACTGTTTGTAAAGCGATACGCAGTTGGGAGGATAATATTAAAATGAAACTAATATGAAGTTCTGATAATGCTGAATTGACCTGGTACGGATTCTAGTTTTTTATGTCAAAATTGTGCCTTGGTTTTTTTATGTATGTAAATTATATACAGAAGGTTGGGGATGTGCACAGTAAGTGCCGACGCTATCAGTTACGTCACAAAAGCAAGTTCTAGGTATATATCTCCAAATTGTGAGCGCAATAAGTGTCTTTAAATTCTGTAACGTCAGTTACCGGAGCTAAAGACAAGTGTCTGCTGAGTGTTTGGAAAATGTAAGTCGAACAAAGAAAATGCTTCCCTGGGAAGAGTGTTTTGGTCACCGGTATTTTGTTACAAAACAGCGCGGCCAGCTTGTCCACATGCTTGTGCTTGATCAACTGTATTGTGTTTCAGAACTGTACTACAAAATGGCTGGCGGAAAATCTGACTCAGCATTACAACTGGAAAAATATGGTATTTTATTTCTGCCGTGAGTTTAAGATTTGATCATAAACGAGCATCTTGCAGAATTTCGTTTCCCTCCAAGTTCGTCTGTTTTTAAATTTGTGTTCACTAGTCTGCATTTGTAGCAGTTGATACTCTTGATTTACTTTGCACTTAGGTGGCAGTAGTTTGTCCAAGTATGACTTTATTTTACTTGTGGATTTTTTGGCTTGTTTGCAACAATGCAAGAATGCTAGCGGTTACAGAGCACTGGGAGTATTCTGGGGACCTTCTACTTTACAGTCGCAGGTAAAGAGAGAAGATGGTCTGAATTACAGCCACTTTTACTTAGTGCTGCCCAACGTGTTTGTCATCCTGCTGATGTTGAGATGCTCTCTGGATTGACACTTCTCATTGTTCTTGTAACAAACGGTATGTTCAGAATTCCATAGTAGCGATAATTTGTATTGAACGCACTTTTACTGCTGAAAAGGAAGAAGTAGATTTGTTTGATACCGGTGTGTGTTCTTAAATTCACTGCCGTCGTTGTGACACTACCGACATAATTTTTTCTGTTTTTTAAACAAAGGCAAACCTCGGTACAGCGCCACTGTGTGTTACCGCAATTTGTGGCGGTAAATCGAAATAGTGGGTAAAAAGGAATTTTTGTTCACGGACCTACAAGGGCGCTAAATGAAGGTAGCGCTATTTCAGGGTTTGGCTTTACGTTGAAAATACATTGGCAGCTTTAGCCAGGTATTATGTTTGTAGAGAGAAAAATAACATGGCGGCCGTGTGAAAAACTTTCCGTAGATTTCGATTTGATGTAAATATTTTGATGAACTGCTGGTGCCAGGATTTCAAATTTTGTGCGCATGGATCATAAACACATGTACCCAATAATATGAAATGTAATTTGTTACCTGGCAGTTGTCTGACGTAATGTGCGACAAATTTAACGTATGTAGAATGTGTACTTGTATGATACGTTCCTGAAAATAACACTAAGCAGCAGTTGCAGTGTCTATAGACATGTAGACCTAGAAATTATGCATTAGAAAGTGGGCTCCGTGTGTTGACCTCGGATATCCTTGTTTGTTCCTGCCTACAAAGTGGATAGTTTGAGGAGATCGAAGGAGAGGAATGAGTGGCAGACACAGTGCAGCTAGCGATTTTCTTGTTGCGACTTGAAAACAGAGGACTGTCTGGAATGAAGGGACATAGGCCGTACGAACCATTGCCAACTTCGAACAAGCCGTGTGGAGTCAGGCAGAACTCCGGCTTCTTAGGGAAGAAAAAGGATGAGTGATATTACTTACCGCACGAATGGAACTTCAGCAGTAGCTCTCCAGCATCGGAACGCAGCGTGTCTTTGCGGCTTAGATCAACAGTACCTTTGTTCGGTCGTGGTGAAAATGATTTTGTGGTTATAGTTAATAAGATTTGCGCCCATTCACTGTTTCATTATCATACTACTGCGCGTTACACGCCTAGGATGGATGTACATAGGCCCACTTGTCCATGGTTGTGGCCGCAACTCCGCTGCCGGAATGAATTGATGGTGAATGGATTTGGGGGGGGGGGGGGTGTTTTCCTAAGTGACAAAACAGCAATTAATGACTGGAACGTACAGTTCCAGAGGAAAGGTCAGCCAGTAAGCAACCTGTCAGCCCTCAATAAGGCTTTTTAATAGAAAACGCACGTATGGTGGAAGAGTCAGCCTTGAAACAATACTTTCGAATAGGCCGCGTCTGTGAATAACTGAAGTTCGGGTTTTGCGGGAGTATTTTGCTCCCAAGTTTCAGGATTCAAAGAAACAATCAACTTTTTTTTTTGCATCTCCCTCAGATAAATGGAAGGTGACGCAGTGCTTGGTATATTCCACGCGAAGCTAACCGCAGTTTACTTGCACACCTTTGCCTTTTCATCATTGTTTGGGACCATATACGTGTATTTGCGAAGAAAGTGTTTCGCATTTAGAACTTTGTAATGTTACATGGAGGTACGAATCTTCACATTTACCTCCTTGGCGACGTCAAATATCACATTGTAAATCGAATGTGAGGGAGCAGCAGACTAGAAGAAGGTCTACGGGGCGGCTTACGAGTTGTTTTCTGAAACGTGAAAGTAGTTATCGGTGACGTGATCAGTGCCAGTTACTGCGTATGCTGAATGTGCGTTACTGATACAAAGTGCGCTCCATCTTTGGTTTAGATGCACGTGGTTTAATACATTAGCGCGAAGAACGTATGAGTATTCTCAGAGCACAACCAACGAGATGGCGACGTTTCTCAATTTATTTATTTCTGTAAGACGCTCCACGTGTTTCAGACGAGTTTTCCGTCCATCATCAGGACCTTAAAACTGCACATACAGCGTCAGACATTTGTCAGACCATTACTGCTACCTGCTGCTAGCCGTCCAGACTAGCAGTAGGTAGCAGTAACGGTCTGACAAATGCCTGACGCTGTATGTGCAGTTTTAAGGTCCTGATGATGGACGGAAAACTCGTCTGAAACATGTAGAGTGTCTTACAGAAATAAATATATTGAGAAACGTCGCATCTTTTTGGTTGTACTCTAAAAAATATTAGCAATGCACGGACCTAACAATGTTAAACGTATTAGTTGATTGCTGTAGTCATACAATAATAATAATAATAATAATAATAATGGACATTCAGGACTATTGAGTATACAAGAGGAAAGTACTGATTTATTAAAAGTGACAGCGTGAACCGGGCTGTCTGGCCGAAGCTTGCAGATAAAACATGTAGACACTATCAAGGAGATGATTGTCACTGCTCACTGGTCGCCATTTCTTAGGTGCTCAGTTTATAACATACCTAGAGTACAATGTATACCCAATAGAACGGAACAGAACAGAAAATTAGATTTAGCATGTCGTCCTTACAAAACACGACTTTGCTGCAGCTCAGTGTATTTGTAACTGGAATGGTCGGTTACTGGTTGTAACATACGGTCTAACTTCCTTCGAAAACTGCTACAGATGTCAAAGTAGTACTGCTGTGTAACCTACAGTGGACATATCAAGATCAATTTCGATAACATTTCGATTTCAGTGACGTTTACGTCTTGTGATTCCTTGCGTACATTACATGCGCCAGCCTCGGATCTCATAATGAGTGTTCGTGGCCCAACGACGCCAGCAGAAGATGAAACAGTTTTCTTGCCCTATTAAGGAGAGCCTTGAGTATGATGTCTCAGACTGTCTTCCCTGCAGTTTGATACACGTGAGTCGACCAGATATGCTGTATGTCGAGGGTCATCCCAAAGTACCTAGGTGTATAGACTCACTGGATTGGCTCACCATAAGAGTTTTACTGGCCGTTCCTCTTGAGCACGTCTCGCAGTCTTGACGAAGAGCACCTCGGTGCTCTTTGAGTCGTTCATGATGATGCTTGAGTCCCGTAGCCAGTGCTCGAAGTTGTTAACTTAACGTTTGCAGGTAGGTGACGAGCAGTCGACTGGCTGTACGTGGCTGCGACTGTAGTTCACGTGCAGGCTGAAGAGGGCGGGAGACAAGGCCACCCTGAGTTCCTCTGTCCTGCACACAGCGACGAGTTGGCGTTACTGAGAGGAAGAATGTTTGGAACGTCGGAATGAGGGTTACACGATATGTTCTGCAGCACAGAGTGAGAAATTTGGGATGGTTAGCTTGTCAAGGAAATGGTCAATTCATACGGTACCAAAGACCGTAGCCACATCCAGGACAAACCGCTTGTTAAGACTTAAAGTTCCTATTGGCTCTTAGAACAAGACTGGCCAGCAAATCACTAACCGCCTGCGCTCGCTTAATTCGCTTAGGATCTTTGTGAATAGGATCTTTCCAACGCCTTTCCAGTTGTGTCGAACAGACTCATCGGTCACTGTGATGAACACAGCGCGGTGTCGTCCTTGCTTTGTGTGTGGGGATATCTCGAGCGTGTTGCATTGTTGGTGGGAAATACACGCGGTCGTGAGAAAGGCTGTCGCCCGGCTGAGTGGATGCCTCAGGACCCTATTAGGTATACCATATGGGCCTGGAACCTTGCCGAATTTGAGACCTTTTTATGTGGCCCCTTGAACACCAACGGGGTTCATTAAATCCGTTTACTGGCAGGAGAAAGGTGTACGCTGGCATCACCTCATTAACCATCTCAGTTACAGTCTCTTTTGACTGCTCATTCATCCACTGAAACATAGCCTGAAGGCTGGCAGCCAGGGTTTCTGCTTTCTCATTGTACGGGAGAACGAGTCTTCCCATGTAGGCAAAGATGGTGGTGGTGGTGGTGGTGGTGTCGGGAACGCCATCACGTAGGACGGGGTAATAGAGAGCCCTCACTGTATAGGTCAGTAGATCGTTCGCCCGAATCGCTTACTTTGATGGAACCTTGTCTTCGTCGCTGCGATGACGTTAGGTATGCTGAGGACAGCTCGTTCAGGTGGTCCTTGAAAAACACCTAGTCGTCTTGTTTCCGCATACTGCCAATAGAAAGAATCAATGGAACTGTCGGTCTCCGTGATAGTCGGCCCCCCAGTCACTCAGACTTGTTAGTTCCAAGAGGTCACCCATCCGAGATCTAATCGTCTTGCTTTAACTGCGGTGATCTGTCGGGAACCGGTGTTATGTAGCAGTTTATCAGTTGGCTTGTATTAAAGGCGCTCGGTCATCAACCGGTATCTAATAATTGGGTTAAGTTGGAAATATGCTTTTGATATCTTATAAAAAGCCGGGCCATTTGGAACTGACTGTTCTCATTTTCATTGTAGTACGCCTTTGTCTGGAGCAGTTCTAAAAAAATACTTGCTATGCTGAATATCCATTATATCGCCCATGTCAAACTGAATTTTATCCCTGTGCTTAGGAATCACGCGGTGAAGGCATATAGGGAGTATGGAGATTAAAATTCCCCGCATTGCAGGCCTCATTGTAAAATTCGGCTTCGGCCGCTTTGCACGTCTCGGGAAGGGTCTCATGTAACTCTTTGATTGGAGATGAACGGTTCTCAGCGGCAGGCAGGATTTTATAACGAAGAAATCTGCCCCTGCGGAGAATCGAATTCCCGTTGCCCAGTCACTTTACCGGTTGATGTAAGAGTCCGAAATATTTTGTATTGATAATTTTACATGGCCGCTTGCGCGTCAGGATAACAAAGATGCCTCTTGCGAAAACTCGGTCAATACTGTCCGTCTCTGGGGTCACCATTCTGAGTCAGGTCCTGCCCCTTCGGTACAAAATGCGCGTTCATTTAGCACCTTATGTTCGAACAGTTGTAAATATTCAGGATGTGGTGGTCTGAGATAACGCGTAATCTGGTCCGTTTATGCCAGAATAGGGAGTGCCGCTTTGTCTTAATATTTAAGTTCATGTCGACCCTGCTGCTGTATGCAGCGTGTTCCTTCACAGCACCTGAATGAAAACTTTAACTCTTACACACAACTGTATGTTGTTTTCCGGTCAGAGTAAGTTTGTGAAAGGTTGGCCGTCGTGGTTCGATTCCTGGCAGGGTAAGACTTTTTTTCCTCCTCTGTAAAGCTCCCCCCACTTGCTGTGGCCAACGAAGCGTTCTGCGAAGTAGGTATAGCGCGTTCAGAACCTGGTTGACGCACCGGGGCGGGGGGGGGGGGGGGGGGGGGGGCAGAGGGGGGGAGGGGGGGGGGCCCGGGGCGT
>Ga0123357_10005715_pt1 | contig 14964 bp, 10 predicted proteins | sample TergutEmb28metaG_FD_89873 | JGI IMG/M metagenome (GOLD analysis project Ga0123357, IMG submission 89873) | Embiratermes neotenicus P4 segment gut microbial communities from Petit-Saut dam, French Guiana - Emb289 P4 | ecosystem: Host-associated > Arthropoda: Insects > Digestive system > Gut ...
CCTCTAACAGAAATGAGTACCAGGAGTATTTCCTGGGGGTAAAGGTGGCCGGTGCGTAAGGCTGACAACCTACCACCATCCTGTGCCGTTGTCACGAAATCTGGGAACCTTAACTTCCTGGAAACCTCTGGGCCACTCCAGGCCTGTAATGGGACTCATTTACCTTTTTTTTTATAATTATGAATTAAAATTGTGGCAGCAGAGGGGATTCATGATAAAAGATTGTATAATTACCATAAACAACAGGTTTGTACTTTTGTTTCTGATGATGTGTGCAAAATCACCTGGTTCTGATTGAACTGGACACCGTGTTCATAAAAATGCAGGCAGAAAGTTGTGTGAAACACATGGCTCTTTTAATTCTCTTTTATGCTTGTATGTAGGACATACTACTTACTGTGCAGTTTGAAATAAAGGCAGTGACAAACAGCTTAAGACTCTTCTTGGACTGCCTGACCCTCAAAACAAAGGCATTATGATCGTTGAAAACATTGGAAGCCATTGACCCAGTGACACAATGTAATATATTCTTATAATAAAACTAACAAGATGCACTGTTTTTCAAGTTTATTTTTGATAAAATTGAGAAATAGTGCATCTCATTGGTTTTATTATAAGAATATATCACGATGCACAGTCCTCTGAATGTCAAAATGATAGTGTAATATCCCAGAAGGTATGAATCTTATCAACTCTGCTGTAAGAACCTCGAACCTTGCTGGCACGGTTTTGTTTGTGCACTGCAGGAATGTTGAATTATGTAAATAAGACACGTTCCGAGTATTCCATGATTACAATTACGGTAGTGCTTACACACGAAATGCATAAAAATATATCAGTTGCTTCTCACTAGGTACAACTTAAATACATCACACACACATAAATGTATTCCAGTTGCATCTGGTGAAAAAGTAATGAAAATATTTTGTAAGTGATGCAGCAGAATGATGTTAATATTAAAACTACAGATCCTAACCTACTCATTGTTCATGATAATTGTTTCAGTGCTGTGTAAGCTGTACAGTTTAAATGAAATTAATTAGACATCCAGAAGCATTTTAATTTCTGCTGGCCAGTGTCGATGACAATTGTGTGAAAGTATAAAATTCCTTATTCTTGGTTTCTGTTTTGTGTGTGTAGGGTAGTTCATAGTTTTTGTTGCTGAAAGTGTCCCACCTGCAGCCATTGTGTACTCTGCTTCCATTTGAGAGTGCTTTGTATTCTTTATTTGTGCATGTGTGCGCAAGTGCATATCTTCTTGCACCAGCATTTACTGATTATCACACAATGAGTGATTTGAACATATTCCCATTTTGTGATAATCTTGGACCATACCTGAAAGAACGTTGTGTCATCATCACATGTTGACAAAATATTGTTGTCAAATTCAGATCACATGCAGTTATTCTCCTGCTGCCTACCGTGTAACATGTTTAGTGGTTGTTCAGTAAATGTGATGTGAATGTCCTACTCAATGTTTTATGGCTCCCCTGGCCTGCTTGTTGCCCCACCTAGAGCATCGTGTTTGAGTCACGAGGTCAAGCGTTGGAGCTGAATCTGTACGACGCGGATGATTTGACCAACAAAGATGAGAGCCTGGGCAGGTGAGAGATGGAAAATATGATGACATAGCTGTAACAGTTTGCCTCAGGGTGGCCACCATGAACAGCTGATTAGTTTATATACCTGATCGGCCTGTATGTTCATTGATTGCTAATTACAATTGCAAATTTACTATTGCAGAAATTTTCACACTTTTTGGGAAAATTGACAAGTTCCCTTTTGAACTTCATGTAAAATAATGGACATGCTGTGCCAGTACAAAACAAACTCAGATTTGTCCCTGAAGATGGTGCAGAGGCACCAAAACATGTAGGAGCATTTGTAATATAATTTTGTATTATATATATATATATATATATATATACATCTGCTGGTACAGTAATAAATATTAAACAAGAAAATTTACTGCATTTTTAAGTCATGCTTCATAATCTCAGTTTTATTTCCCATAAATCCCATTCATTTAATAATTTTGCCTTTTTCTTTTCAAATAATACCTATGTTTTTCATAAGCCATGCACTGCAATTTAAATACCCACCAAGTACAATAAAGATTGATGATGATTTGAGATCACTTCAGAGAATTCATATGATGGCCAGTGGAAACGAAATACACTGGAAATGTTGTTGCCATGGTTATAAATATTATTCTTTAATGTGTGTGCCTCTTGAGGCAATTTAAATGTATTTCTGAGTCTGTTACAAAATGGCATGGGAGACACCAGACAGTGCTTCTGCTTTGGCAGACATTATATATCAAATTGAACACAGCAGTGTACGTACTAACTACACTGTATCTGAATTTGTAGTGGAATGTAACTTAAACATTGTATCTGTTTATTATTTTTTTAATTGGCTAACTCTGCAGCCAGAGGTCAAGAATTTTTCTTCACAAATGACATTGCTGTGTGTGTACACCTGAACTCAAATATGGTTTGGTTGAAAAGTGTTGACATTTTGCTATTACTGTGTCCAGTCAAAAACATTCGAACATAGAGGCATAGAAAGAAAAGTCTTCCCCACTGTTTTGCTGTGCCCAAAAATTTTTTGAAATCTCTTAGGTATAATCATACAATTGCTGCATTAAAATCTGAAATGTTGGTCACCCAGGGGATTTCCACTATATCTCATGGACTTAGACCTGCTACTATACAATAATTTCCGGTGCATGACTGCAGTAGGCATTTTGTAGAGCGTATCTAGTATGTCTTGCAGTTAAATAAAAATATGTACTTTTTTTTTGGAGTGTTTGGAATTTACAGAAATTACATAGGAACTGGCCCAGAGGCTTAACAGTACAAATTTAAAGTAGCAAAATGCCAGGGTTTTACCTTGTTCGTGTTAAAATTACCTCCATTAAAGTTCTTTCCAAGTCTTATTACCCATTTGTGTTGTCAGCATATGCTAAATAGTCTGACAGTATCATAAAAATAAACCATGAAGAAAAGAGGATGGGAGTGTGATATGACAAAAATGAGAATCAGAAATATGTTTTAGTGCGTCAAATCCATGTTTCATTTTTGAGCGTGCAAACATATGTATGTTAAGATTAAATGTCTTATATAAAAATACTGTGGTCAGCATCCATAATTGGTAAGTTTGTTCCCACAATTTTTTTTAACCCATAACTTCCAGGTAACTCCCATCTTTCTTAAACTCCATCTTCTCATTAGTTTTCCAACTTATTCACATTCTTCTAAGTGACTGTCTTCCAAGACATTTCCTTGTCATTTTTTTTCATTTCTTATTTCACCAGTTGAGACACTTATCCATTTCGACACGTTTCACCAGTTGAGACACTTACCCAGTTCAATACATTTCACCAGTTGAGACACCCAGTTCAACACATTTCACCAGTTAAAACATGTACCCATTTAATCACATTTCACCAGTTGAGACGCTTACCCAGTTCAACACATTTCACCAGTTGAGACACTTACCCAGTTCATTGCATTTCACCAGTTGATACACTTACCCAGTTCAACACATTTCACCAGTTAAGACACTTACCCATTTCAACACATTTCACCAGTTGAGACACTTACCCAGTTCAGCACATTTTGCCAGTTAAGACAGTTACCCATTTCAACACATTTCACCAGTTGAGACACTTTCCCAGTTCAACACATTTCACCAGTTGAGACACTTACCCAGTTCAACACATTTCACCAATTGAGACATTTACCCAGTTCAACACATTTCACCAGTTGAGACACTTGCCCAGTTCAACACATATCACCAGTTGAGACACTTACCCATTTCAACACATTTAACCAGTTGAGACACTTACCCAGTTCAGCACATTTCACCAGACACTTATCCAGTTTCAACACATTTCACCAAACACTTACCCAGTTCAACATATTTCACCAGACACTTACCCAGTTCAACACATTTCACCAGTTGAGACATTTACCCATTTCAACACATTTAACCAGTTGAGACACTTACCCAGTTCAACATATTTCACCAGACACTTACCCAGTTTCAACACATTTCACCAAACATTTACCCAGTTCAACACATTTCACCAAACACTTACCCAGTTCAACACATTTCACCAGACACTTACCCAGTTCAACACATTTCACCAGACACTTACCCAGTTCAACACATTCTCTGTGATTTCACTGTCTGATAGCATAAAGTAGAGAAAAACCTAGAAATCAGTGAGAGTAAATTTTTTCCTTCTCTTAGCCAAGTGAATTTGAAATGCACCATACATTTTCGAACACCATGAGGCATTTCATACTTCAATGTATGTATAGTATACTTTCCATTATGAAGTATGTATTAGACACCATAATTTGAAGTATTTTTTAGCTGTGGTAAATTATACTTGATCTGAATACCTTGTTCTGTATTTAATCCCTTCATATCATGTTTGAGGCTGAGTCTGATGTCCATAAAAATCACATTACGTTCGGTCGAGTGTTGAATTTTGTCTGACATTATTGACAGGGTTAAAATTAATACTTCATTATCAAGTTTTGAAATAAGTGAACCCCACTTGTCTCTCTGAGTACTCAGTTCTACATTTGATTAAGCAAATTCCAGTCCAGTCTTACAGTTTCAAAAAGGACCAAATCTGATGGAATGTCTTAACATCAAAAGATTTATTGTGTGTTGTGTTGAACAAATTTTGGTAAAGGAAGTGAAGTTAAGACTGCCTTAGAACCACCCACCTTGTACTGACACCACATACTATGCTAGTGTGTAACAGGGGTAATAAATTTTACTTCATTCCTATTGAAAAGGCTCCTATCACTGTCACATATATTGGTAGTTAATAACTTTCATGGAGCAACACTGTTGCATAATTCTGGTTTGTATTTGGGAGTACTGAACTGGAGCTGTCTGTCCTGTATGAGGTTATGTATACTTTTCCACAGTCTGTCCTGACAAATGCCTTCAGGCAAGCTGTCACTGCCTCCTTGGACACCCATTCAGATTTATGCAACAGAGCTAGTATACTGTTTGGAGCTATATAACAACCCAATTGCAGTAAATAATAATAATATAATAATAATAATAATAATTATTATTATTATTATTATTAATTTGGACACAGACCTGTCCAAGCTGCTTTTGCTTCATTCTGATTTCCACATCTTACTCTTTTCATTCGCACTATGGCCCTGGGGTCATCTCAGCCTCTAACAGAAATGAGTATCAGGAGCATTTCCTGGGGTAAAGGCAGCCGGTGCATAAGGCTGACAACCTTACCACCATCCTGTGCCATTGTCATGTAATCTGGGAACCTTAACTTCCTGGAAATCTATGGGCCACTCTAGGCCTGTAATGGGACTGCTTTACCGTTTACTCTTTTAATTTATTTTATGCCCTATCAACTACTGTGTGATTCTTACCTTTGCTCTACCCTTTTTGCAGGTTTAGTTCATACATTACATAAAATTTTTAAGATTTCAGTTTTGTAGCCTTTTGTAATGTGCTGTATGTTTTCTTTTTTATAATGTTTCCTGCATTTAAAGATCAGTACTGCAGCAGATGCCACAGTCAGGTTGTTTTGAGTTTATTAGCTTCTAAAAGTTAAACCCCCTTTAGTGAACAAAAATCAGACATCTGCTGTAACTGTGGTAAGCTTACTGGCATATCTTCATTTCCTTTGGATTTTGAAATTACTAATTCTGCAGTCATGTTCTGATAGAAATAGGAGTGGCAGCTGGATGCTTCAGACCAATTAACTGCAGCCAACATTAACATTTATAACACAAGTTGTATTCTTTATAATGTTGCACCACCTGCTTGCCTGAGTGCCTGGTTGATGGTTGTTATGTAATGTATTGTGTGGTGGTTGTCATTTCGACATAGGTACTGAATGGAGGTTCGGCTGAATGGTTGGAACAAATCGGTAAAGATACGACAGTTATCATGAAACTATGGATTCTGATCTTGGGAACTTCAAATTGTCATCCACGAAATAAATCAAAGGACAGGCATGAGCTCATAATAGTTGGATCACAGTGTTATGTGTAGTCTTTTCGTTTTTATGCTTGTGTTTTAAATGGCTATTACCTCATAAGGAAGTGCATTTTCAGTGTCCAAAAGCAGGAAGTATGTTGTTGAGACTAGCTTTCCAACCTGAAGTCACTTCTGCATCACGGGAATAGTAATGTTTATGATGAAATAGTTGCATGTATTGGAAGTTGATAGTATAATTAATTTTTTCATGCTGAATAAATAGGGATGTAATTTTTCAAATCAGTACTTTTAATTGTTCATATAAGGAGCATGTTACTGAAGTACATTAAAACGTGGTGAATTTCAGCCTAACCTCTATTAACATTTAACTAACACATAGTATCATTTCAGTCAGAGCCTGCTGAGGATATTAAACATTCTGCAAATATAGCATGTTGTTTGTAAAAACTGCATGTTTTGTATTCCAATTGCACTCCTATGTGGAACTAATCCTTATATAAACAAATTTTAAACTCCTCTCATAAATGTTTAATTTATTCTATAACAGTTCATTAATTTTCCTGCCCCGATATTCTTGTTTTGAAATTTACCACGTGTATGTGGTATTAAAACATTATTATATATATATATATAAAATTAATTTTTTATCATGCGAAAAATATGGGGTTGAAGTAACGTGTAACCGATAGTTATCGCATGATTGGAGATATGTGTTGAATATACAGAAGACATTACAAGAATGGCAGAAAAGTCAATATGTTTAATAAATTTTGTGCTTATAACATTACTGATTTGGCTGTGGCAGTGTTTGTTTTAAGATATGTGACATCTGTACAAAGACCACATTCTTCTCATTCTTTCTTCTACTTCTGTTGATTATGATGTTTCAGAAGAATACCTCACCTCCTACATAGAAAGTCTGTCAGAGTAGAAGTTGTTAATGAATTCTGCAGTCTTATCACAGTGTTACAGCATATCATAGATCATGGCGAGATTCATGATTAGAATTAGTTCATCAGTATGCTTGTTAGATACTTTCCCTTGTTATGCTCCATGTACTTGTAACAGGTGCACAAGTATGAGGATTATCCAGAAATCAAAGATACAGAATGGATAGGAGGAGAAGGGAAATCACTACTGTGAAGTTGTAGCCCATCCCACTCACAACCCAGCCCTTGCTGCCAGCAATTTCTGTATGTTTTTGCATTTAAAGAAACATCTGGCTGGCCAGAAATTTCATGAAGACAGAGGTGAAAATCAAAGTCACTACGTGGTCGCATGTGCTGGCAGCAGTCCTCTGTGACATCGCAATACAAAAACTCATAACCAGGCTAAACAAATGCCTTGACATAGGTGGTGATTATGTTGAAAAATTGCTATTTTGTTAAGAGTTACTTCACTCGATTTTGTTAATAGATATTTTTAAAAAATTTTATCACATTTGTATTTTTACTTTTCATGAATATTGTCCTCAATATTGTTGGATGAAGCAAAGTTTGGAACAGTGGTGTGTGTTGCCAGCAGAATGGTAAATGTAAGATCCGAATTTTGATGGGAGCCATGTGTACACAAGTATTGCCTTTAACAGAAACAGGCGCAGCAGGAGACAGGGAAGCATGCAGAAAAGTCTGAGACTTTTTTTCAAGGCTAGGGTCTTGTCCTTTTGGAACATTGTAATTCCATGATGAAGCTGGATTATATGAATCATTCCTGGCCCCGTTCGTTTTTTAAGTGATCATAGCATACAAGCACTATGGTGATGTTTTTCTGATCTTCTGTATATACCTGTATGAATATTGTTAAATATGTGTGCAGTGTAATCCTTAATGCGGATGTAACTTGTTGTGGGAAATGGAAAGTGGAATGTGGTGTAATTTTGTTGGTGTCTGATACACCCACTGTTTGGGTCCTACAGTAAAACAGTAGTTTCTTATACAAGAGCTGTTCTGATTAAATTTGTTTGTGGATGTGTGTGAAGGCAGTGGTATCATCATACAAAGGTCAAGAGGTGATCTTGGAAGTGTGGGACTGGGATGCAGGCTTTCCGGGCGCACAAAATGATGATTATCTTGGAAGGTAGAGCAAGTGGTCCTCTGATAATGCTAATGGGAGATATTGGTGCTGTCAGTGTCGTCGCATTTGTTTCGCAAACCTGTATTATTTGCTGACACTATAACAGTTGTGGCCTTTACTGGTGGAGTTTCGGCTCACACCATTAACAGGTTATGTTTTTGTTGCCTATTCAGCTTCATTATAGCCTTACCAGTAGGAAGTGCATTGTTTGCCAGTGCTGAACCATTTCCCAATATGTTCACTTAACTGTCAAGAAAAACAAAAGTTGTTCATTTTATGGCAGTAGTGAAATGCTTTTGTGTTTGTTTTTGTGATGTGCTGTACCAGTACCTAAGACTGTTCAGAAACTGAGCTTCCCAGCTGATTTAATAATGAATAGGTGCATTTGAATGAACTTTGGGGCTTTCAGCTGTGCTAATAAGAGTTGTTTGGCTATACTGTGAGTATTTTTTAACAGTAACCTCTCATTCCATCTGACATACTTAGTATGGCAAGTTCTCCTGTCATATGTGGCTATCCAACACACGTCCTGAATGCCATTAGCACTGCTAACTTTGGTTATCCCTTGCATGTCAGATTTTTAAGATATTTTTTGTTTCATATGCGCTGATATCTGAAACTCTGAACTTCGTATCATTATGTGCATTGTTACTTTTTGCTTTGTAGAAAATAAAAATGTACCAGTGTTTATTTGGAGTCATAAGTGTTTTACCTTATCCTTGAGTGTTCACTTGTCATAATATCTGAATTCTCAAGCTGCAAGATGTGTGTGTTCAATTGAATGTGAGTGTACATACATACCAATGTATATGTGTTGCCATGGAGCTGATGGTGTTCATTATACTGCACAGGTGCTAAGAATGCTTATGGAAACTAAGAAGTCTGGTATGCATTATGCTTTCCAGTCTTCTTTATATTTAAGTGGTTGCATAATAGACTTCATTCATGTTCTAACAAATTACTTCAAGTTTATGAAGTACACTTGCTTTATGTTACTCGCTGTTTTTTAGCTTAAGAATTACCAGTGCCGTAGAATGACTGTAGACTATTTATAACATGCACGATGTTTAATTTTGAAAGTCTGGACAGGATGTGGGGCTTAACATTCACTCTTGTTTTTGTGTTTCTAATTTCCATTTATATGAATGAAAACTTACAAATTTTGCTTTGCATTATAATGACTCTAACTTTGTAGTGTTTCAGCAGAAGTAGTTAAATTTTTTAATACTGTCTCAACATTGATGCACAAAGCTCCTCTTAATGTAATCATCAGAAACTCTTCGTAACATTCTAGTACTGGAACACTGTGATCGTACATTTCTTCTACTGAAACACTATAATTCTGTCTTTTCTAACCATAAAGTAACTGCCTGAGAATGAAGCTGCTTTTGCTGTTGTTGCCAGTTTGAAGTTGATTCGAAGAGCGAGATGTTGTTAGCTGCCGTACTCTATGACAAAGATATGAGTGGAAAGGACGACTTTCTGGGAAGGTACTCTGGCACGTGCATGAGTCATAAGCAACAGTGGTCTACCATCCAATTAGAAACATTTCTATCTGATTAGGTCAGAGTCATAAAGCACTCACAGCATAATATAACATGAATCATAAGCATAGATGTTAAATTGAGATGATTTTTAACAGAACAGATGCTGACTGTGAGATACACATATACGTTTAGAAGGTTTAAAGATCAATTTTGGATATTAAATGTTGTGATTGGAGATCACGTTAGCACAGTGGTTAAGGTGCTGTGCTACAAATCAGAAGGTCGCTGGTTCGATCCCAGCTGGTGTCATTGGATTTTTCATTGACCTAAAATCCTTCTGATTGCACTATGGCCCTGGGGTCGACTCAGCCTCTAACAGGAATGAGTAGCAGGAGCATTTCCTGTGGGTAAAGGCAGCCGGTGCGTAAGGCTAACAACCTACCACCATCCTATGCCGTTGTCATGAAATCTGGGAACCTAAACTTCCTGGAACCCTCTGGGCCTGTCCAGGCCTGTAATGGGACTGCTTTACCTTTACCTTTAAATGTTGTGATTAATTAATGTCTGTTTGGCACAGTTATGTGGATAGAACTTGAGGCTACCAAAAAGCCGCCATATTGGCACCTCAGTTCCTGTCCCTGTACTGTTACTGAACATTGTAATGAACAGTTTCTGTCTCGTTGAGTGCGAAGTCTGTAAGTTTATGCTGTAATGTAACTACAGGAAGCCAGTCAATTTCAGCAGGGTATGACACATGTCATGCAAAAGATGAAGCAACATATGTCTCTTTTAAATTCCCATTTCCTCTGTTCTTTGCCTACATATTGAGATAAGCTTGAAGTATTATGATTACAAATGTGCCAGCTTTTATACAGCCAAAGCGAGAAACTGTGTAGATACTGAATGCCTTAAAAATGTATTAACTCACTGAAGGATAATTTTACTAATGATCTTTATCAAAATTAAAATTTTTAATTAGTGTCCTGACATGTTTTGCATTCTTTTGTCATTTACGTTGGTAATGTTTATATCAGTTCAGTTGGAATTATTAAAAAATTAATGGATTTTTACACAGCCCTCATCATCTGTTTGATATCATCATCTTCATGCATGGTGATCTGATTCTGTTTCCTTGAAGAAATCTGTGTCATCATCTTCTCTCTTTCATTTTATTTATTCTTAGCAGAATTAGTTACCGAACTGTTATAAGTAAAGATACCCTTCTTGTTTTTACATAACTTCCCATTTCGATAATAACACCAAGAAAAGTATTCATTGAACTTTTATATTTACAAATTTTTTAGGAGAACCTGCTGCCTCCCCTTCTGAGGATGAAAGCAGTGCATTTCTCCAAAATGTCGATACTTTTCTACCAGACTGCACCATGTTAGATTGCAGAATGCCATTTTCTAATTAGTTGCCTCTCTGAGGACTTTGGTCATTCATTTATATGTGTAATTTACACTAGTACAGATCTCAAGTGTGCTCAATGTGCCATATGGGATCTCACATCACTGCCGTGTGTGTGTGATAACATAAAAATATTTTCTGTAGAATTTCCATGTATGCGCATTATGTCACCTTACAAGTGTTTCCATGCCTAGCTGTAACACTTCATTAGTTATTCCATCAAACTGAAAGATAAATATAAATTATGCAGAGCTATGATTTTGTTGTGTCACATTCAAGAAGAGAATTACCATAAGAAATACTGTGTGTATTTTGAAGCTCTGTTGCTATACAACAGTTCAGAATCCTATGCATTTAGTCTAATTGAAACCCAGGTGCTTCCATCATGTTCAGTGCACAGTTTGCCACTATGTTAATATTAATGGTGTTTAAGAAGTTGAAAAGTACAAAGGTGTGGGCGTATCGAATGTTGTGGTGTGCATACCAAATTTTATGAATGGCCTTCTGTAGGTTCTGAACTTCCTGGAGGAGACAGATACTTGTGACAGTAAGCATGTCTTTCCATATAAAATGATTAGACCAAGAATCAAATTTGTTTATTTTTTGGAAGAATTCCTTAAGAATGTATGACAAAGTAAGAAATGAGTCAGTTGTTAGATGTGCAGAAGTGTGTGTAAAATATTGGATTGTGGATTACTGTTGATATGTACACATGCTGTACCATTTTTCGAATGTCAGTGGTACTTATCAAATTGAATCATCTAGTTAATGATTACTTTTGGACATCCTTCTCTACAGTGTCTTCTTTTACCTGTTATTTATTATTTCTTGATAGGTTTGTTTAATGTGAATGCAGTTTCTTTTATATGCATGCTCTGTTTCATTAATAGTTAAGAGTTTAGGGCTGTATCTAATGATACCTGTACGAAAAGTGCAGATGTGTCTTGCACATAGAGTTGTTAATTGTATGATTTATGGAAAGTTAGGTACAGGAATATATTAATAATAACTTTATTCTTGTGTGCACTGTAATTGTACATAGCAAAGATGCAAACAGGTGCGTTATGCAGCATATTCACACATGTATAGTTTACATTTTCCAAAGAGGACATGAAAGGAACATAAGTGTTCAAGGTCTGTAGCATGACGTCTTTGATTTTTGAGATCAGTTATGTTGGTGGCCAGCCTGTTTTATTCAGGTTGACTGCTGCTATTATGCTTTCCAGAATCATTTTCTGTGAAATACATCTTAAAGTTTAAGCAGAAATATTATCAAAAATAGCCTTTTATTAGAATATCTCCATGTTTACACCAGATATGTGTAAGAAAGTACAATTAATTGAATGTTTCATTCAGAAATACTTTATTCTTAATTCCTTAGTTGAGTGGAATTTATGGAGCCAAAAAGGATAATGAGGTGGAACCAGTTCCACTGTGTCAAGAACATAGCAGGTACCCTGTAATGTGGCATGTTGATAAATGATAATCAGGATGTAAATTGGAAAGAACCTGTGTTTGGGAGTTTATTTTTGTACTTAGTCATCATGGATCCAGTAGAACTCTTTGAGTTGATTGTGTCCCATAGTACCTGTTGTTTAGCATGTCCTATCATTGGCTTCCAGTGCACGGTAGTCACCCTTTGTGCTGTCTTACAGGTTACGCTTGACTTACATTTTCCATATGCATTAAATACTTTTATTTTATATTTTATATGCACAAATTGCCCTTATTTGCATGAGGCATGAATGCAAAGTGCTTGAAACGTGTAATTTAAAATAAGTAACACTGTAAATTCTCTGTTTTTATTACAGTAATAAATGATCTGCGAAAGATTCTTAGCTGTTTCACATTCATCATTAATGATTTCAGTTTTATGATTTTCTAAAAGTGTTCATTGCATAAAAATTGTATTCTGTTCTCATATGGGGGCTTTGTATTCAGTTTGTAAATTGTTTCATTACAATAACTGATGTTTATGTAAACAAGCCTATTACATGCATATGTACAGTCAGTGTTTGAATGTGATTTTCAGAGCAACTGTGGATGTGCGTGGTGTAGTGAAGAATGGACAAGCTGATGTGGTAAGTAGCATTTGTCAGAATTCATTGTGCATCTGGAGAATACATTGTGGATGTATTATTTATCCTCTGAAAAGGCAAATGGTGATAATATTTCAGGAAAACTACCGAATAAATTGCTTTATTGCCACATGTCACACATTTTACCATCATCAATTTGCCATTATTGTCCATATAACCTTTGTCAGTTTGTCATCATTGTCCATATCACCATCATACGTTTACCATTATTGTCCATATCAACATCAGTTTGCCATTATTGTCCATATAACCTTCGTCAGTTTGTCATCATTGTCCATATCACCATCATACATTTGCCATTATTGTCCATATCAACGTCATCAGTTTTCCATTATTGTCCATATCAGCATCATCAATTTGCCATTATTGTCCATCACCTAACTCTAATAAAAGTCTTTATATATACATTTTCAAAACTTATGTAGGTCTTATACTTTTATGTTTTGTATTTTATATTCTGTGATCTAACATTATAAAAAATAGTGATTGTAAACAAGGGACTCCCTTTGAATTTTAATGTAATTACCTTTGTAAGATTTTTGTGTTGACATGCCTGAGGATGGCCTAAGTACAGGCTGAAACATGTAGCACACATGTAAAGGTAACAATTTGAATTAAAATAAACTTGTGTTGTGTTGTATTGTGTTGTGTTGGACAGAATAAGTGTATTTTATTCACCATTGTCAGTTGCCATTGTTGTCCACATCTTCTTAATACCAGAGAAACATATTGAAAAATAAGGTAGTTTGTATAATGGTCTTACATGTGCATGTCTGAGTGATTGTAATGTTTGGATGTTCACGTCCTAAAGCCTTTCCAAATTTTGTATAAACTGTGGGTGGGAGAGACTGATGGACACTTTCTGACAGACTGTGAATTTTGAAATTTTTTTGATTAGATTTTGTACTATGGTTATAGAACAAGATTAACTTCGTATTTGTTTCATTAAATGTGCATCATTTCAAAAGATAAAATTTGAGTTGGAACAATTATTTTTATTCATTGGTATCCATATTTCCCAAATACTGAGCATTATTTTAGAAATTTTATGAAGTATTTTTAAACATTCTAGAGTATGCTAGGACGTGAAGTCTTCTCTGTTATGTATGTTTTTGTGCTGCAGTGGGTGACATTGGAAGGAGTCAAAAGCGGTATGGTTCACTTGCGTCTGACTTGGCTGGCACTGAGCTCATCCCTTGCAGATCTTAAAGCAGTAAGTAGCATGTAACATATTTTGTCAGTGATTGAGGACACTTGGTGCATTCAAATTGCTGTGAAACTAACCAGCCATAAGTGGTAATATAACCATAGCCATTAGCCTTGAACCACTTCATTTCATCTCACATGCTGTTTTACCAAGGACCTCTTTAAAGGTATCCTCAATCTTTTTTTAACAGTGTCTTTCATCTCATACTAAAGACTGCCAGGCACTTATGTTTCAAGAGATTTACTCAAAGAGATGTCATTTTCTTGTCATAGTTACATACGTAGTACATGTGTAAGATCTTTTAAAACATTTAATTAGCACACCAACTAAAGTACATACATAAATTTTTTTACATTGAAACATTTAAAATCACTCCAACATGTTTCAATCATAAGATCAACTTCAGGGAGCTACACTGTTCCTTGCTAAAGTCACATTTTTTAATACTCTCACTGATTAATTTCCTTATATTAACTTGGTGCTGTGGCAGCATGTCGTATTGTGTAAGTCGTACGCTGCCGAGAATGCACCTGACTGTGGGTGTGTGTCATGTGTTATGCTGCTCACGCAGCATAACACATGACACACACCCATAGTCAGGTGCATTCTCGGCAGCGTACGACTTACACAATACGACATGCTGCCACAGCACCAAGTTAATATAAGGAAATTAATCAGTGAG
>Ga0123357_10005717_pt1 | contig 14962 bp, 14 predicted proteins | sample TergutEmb28metaG_FD_89873 | JGI IMG/M metagenome (GOLD analysis project Ga0123357, IMG submission 89873) | Embiratermes neotenicus P4 segment gut microbial communities from Petit-Saut dam, French Guiana - Emb289 P4 | ecosystem: Host-associated > Arthropoda: Insects > Digestive system > Gut ...
GGACAAAAAAATCTTCCCCCACAAGGGGCAATATAAAAACCAAAAAAACAAGATTTACACTTAAACATCCCTTTATGTGAGTTTTGGGTGGGGAGGGGGGCCATCCCCCTTCCTAAATTATGGTTTGGTGGGGGGGGGGGGGTCCCATCAGGGGTGACACCTCTTCATTTTTGCGAGAAAGGGGTGAAACTGGTCCTGAGTGTATCAAGAGGACATGCTACAAGGAGTTGTGAAACCTCCTAACTTGACCATCTTCAGTGGTCAGTAATGGGTCTTCCAGCAGGACTCAGCTCCTGCCCACAAGGCCAAGACCACTGAGGAGTGGCTGCAGAGGAACCTTCTGTCCTTCATCAGCACTGAGAATTGGCCCTTGGGGAGTCCAGACCTCAACCCCCTGGACTGTAAACTGCGGGCTGTTTTGAAGGACGTGGCTTGCCAAAAGAATTGCAACAACCTGGAGAGCCTGACGAGATCCTTCGTGAAGGCAGCAGCAGAGATCTCCCTGGAGGCAGTGTGTGTGGTGACAGCAGAGTGGCTGGAGCATCTCAAGGCTTGCATCAAGGCAGATAGCGGCCATTTTGAGTGACATTATTATAAATGAAAACTTAAAACTATTGCAAATAAATTATTTGGCTCAAAAAGTGGATGTTTTGTTTAATTTTTTTCTGGGTCACTTTGTACTTGTAACAGAACTTATGGCAAGACTAGGTGTTTTAGTTTAAACATTTTCTTGAGTGTACTAAATTTTGACCACATGTCATTGGCATGTTTTCTACTGCTAGCAGTAAGCTTTAGGTACACCATATTATTAAGAATTTAAGAGATGATGTCTTTGACTTTAAAAATAGAATCTACTTACAAAGGGTTATTTTCATATTCCTGAGGTGAGACAAGACCAAGTCCTTTGGTATTGCAGTCACTTATTTGTCAGATGTACCACCCCCTGATAGAAGAAAAATATGCAGCACTGTTGGGATGATAATTGGTGGGACAAAACCAAGGCACTTGGTGATGAACCTGTCGCACTGCCATGTTGACTGTAGGATTGAACCCAATCTTTGTGGTGAGTAACTGGCAGCTAATGGTCTGAGCCATAATACATCTCTTCCGGGGATTAAGATTACTGTCTTTTTTAATGTGATGGGATGATGTTGGGTTAGATAAATAACAGCATTTTGTAGGAACATGCTGCCTTCGTGTTCGTGCTGTAAATTCTGTTACAAGTGTGTTGTGACCTAGAAGGAAAATGAAACAGGACATCTGTTTTTCGAGCCAAATAATTTATTACCAATAGTTTTAAGTTTTTATTTATAATAATGTCACTCAAGTGGCCACTCTCTGCCTCAACACAAGCCTTAAGACACTCTGGCCACTCTGCTATCATGGCACGCACCATCTCCAGGTGGATCTATGCTGCTTTCATGAGGTATCTCTTCAGACAGTCCAGGTTGTTATGACGCTTTCTGCAAGCCATGTCCTCCAAAACAGCCCACAGTTTATAGTACAGGGGGTTGAGGTCTAGACTCCCTGAGGGCCAATCCTTGGCACTGATAAATGCTGGAACATGCCTCCGCAGCCACTCCTGAGTCGTCTTGGCCTTGTGGGCAGCAGCTGAGTCCTGCTGGAAGATCCATTTCTGACCATTGAAGAGAGTTGGGTTAAGAGGTTTCACAACTTCTTGTAGCACATCCTCTTGATACACTCGGGCACCAGTTTTCACACCTTTCTCGCAAAAATGAAGAGGTGTCACCCCCTGATAGGACACCCCCCACCAAACAATGATGTAGGAAGGAGATGACCTCTCTGCACCTTTAGAACCTCTCCTTTGCCTCACACGATGTTTGAGCATAATTCCTGTCATTCTGGCGGTTGTACTGCTCCTCAATGGTGAAGATTTTCTTGTCCGTGAAGAGGATGTTTTCATGCCCGTTCTTGGCGTGCCACTGGAGGAGACACTCTGTTCTTGTCTGTCGGATCTCCCTCAAAGCGAGGAGTAGGGAGGTGTCTCTTTGACCGCCGGTAGGCTGTCATATGTAGATCATCCTTGATGAGCATGACATTGATTTGGGCGATATGTTTAGCTCTCGGGATGAGGACTTCTGTTTCCGGAGTAGATTTCAGTGAATTCGCTCCCACACTGTTTTGATAGTGGCCTTAGTCCTCAGACACCTCAGGCAACCTGACCGAACTCTGTCTGCAACACCCCAGAGGTACTTATAACTTTTAATTCTCTGATAGATGAAATTTCGCAAAATTTTCAGTGGTTTCAAGAGTTCGAAAATTTGAGAATCTGATTTTCCTCATTTGTGAAGGGCAATCACAGCCACACTGTTTTCCTGGAAACCCCACTCCACGTTAACACTGTGAGAGACATGAGCAAACTGTCTTGGCACAAGTACCTTTGAACCTGCCTGCCTCATTGTCTCCAGCTGCGGACTACATGAAATTTGTGACAGAACATATGACAGGACTATGTATATGAGATGACTTGCAATATTAATATTCACCTTACATCTGATGCTATGGTTCTCAATGATTCCTGTGTTGTCACTGCTCTTTTAGATGAGAACACTCGTAGCAAGTTTCTTTTCTATGGTGGTAATGATTATCAAGCAAATGGTGGCCTAGTGGAATACATCCCACAGGAGTTTGTTCCAGATTTTTTGGGTGGACCATGTCGGGTGAGTATTCAGTTGCAGTCATGAGTAGATTTGTTTCTGCTTTTGTTAGATGAAGAGTATAAATTGTTGTTTAACTCTTTCACTGGTCTGGTATTAATGCCCAAGCATATCTCCTGTTCTGACTTGTTTTTGCAGCATTTCTTAAATTTGGACACTAAGAGAAATCAATCAGAATTTGAGTTAATGTATACATACTTGTACCTTATACATAGAAGATGGTTTGGGAATAGTTGTGAATTCCAATGTTACTATCCCTGTGATGTGATATATAGTGGTTCCCAAACTCTTCTCTGTGGAGCTGTCAGGTTCTACAGATACCTTCTTTAATCAAAAATTTTAATTCTACAGAATTGTTGATTACATCATAGAGTGAAACTCCTGTGTCACACTTCTGTAGAAACTACCTCAAATTGAATGTAAATTGAAAGGAAGTGTTAAATCCAGGAAATTAAAATTCTGCAATAAAAAAAGAGCAGGCTGTGTTGTAACAAAACTGGCAAGCCTGTTTTTAAATATGAAGTGTTGATCATTAACAATTTGCATATAGTATGGTACATATATGTATGTAAGAAAAATCTTCTATATGTTATTATACAACATACTGTCATATGCATGACACCATGATAGTTATGATGCAGTGGTAATTGGGTATTCCACATCAACTATCCTGATATTATTTAAATATAAAGTAATGCATGGGGAGGGGTGGCTGGTCACAAAACAAAGATTCTAACATAGTGATGTGTTATAATAATAGTGTGAAGAAGTAAAATAATGTGCAGTATTTATTTCTTTAACCTTTAAAGTGTGAGACTTTTAAACTCCCAAACAGCTGCTGATGGCCAGGGTTCTCTTCACTTTAAATGGCCATTTCTGCACCTGCTGATATTATTCCATAATACATTTTTAATCCCAAGTATTTCAACAAAAGTGCACTGTAAAGAAGTAATCCATCTCCCTGTTTCCTAAGCTTCTAAACTTATTTTTACCTCAGCTTAATTTAGTATCCTTTTTAAATTTATTCATTTTTACTTTAAGTTTTATTTTATTTATGGAATAATTCATTTCAAATATCTGTGTCATTATAATGCACTGTGCTACAAAATTTTTAGTCAACTGTAAATTACTGTAATGACCTGTGTAGGTAAGCAGCTATTTATGGTTCTTAGAACAGTGGCTTATCTGAGTGCTCGTGAATGAGTTTATATTCTGTTTCCAAATACCTAGTTGATTAAAACCCAAACAAACCATTCTTAGAGTGGTGAGTGTAGTATGGCACTAAAGGCAGTATGACTTCATGTTTTATGAATGTTTTCTACGCAACAGTTCAGTTTGTTCATTCAGAATGTTAAGATATATATGGCAGTCATACTGCCTGAGATGCCGACACTGCTGGTGTCCCTGTGCATTAGAATGGCGAAATACTGTATGTGACATAAAACAGCTGATAGTAGAACCTGACTGATGCGTGCTCATGTGAAGCTGTTGAAACATTACAAATGATATGACAAGGTACATTCTTTCATGTAAACAGATATTTGCACTCCAGTAACAACAAAAATGAAGCCAGCAAGATGTACAAAAAATAATGAACAACTGTGGAAAACAGAAGCTCATTGATTCTGAAACTAAATATTACAGCCAAACTGAACATTTAATATTTGAAATTATTGTGCTCTGCAAATGCGGAGTAATTTTCAAACAATGTGTACCAAAGAAACAGTCAGGCTTTGGCAAAAAATTTACAGGCTGTGTGATTTTAAGAGATATAGGTGTGCTTGCAATGTGATTGTGTATTCAAGCAGAGATAGGATACATGTAACTCCCTCCATGACAGCTACTTATGCAACTATAACTTGACTGAAAATGTGGGACCAAAATTGTGCATGGACAACTTATCTCCAGATTTGCATACTGAAATAGTGGACTGGTGTGGACTGTTAGACCAAATAGAAAAATGATGACTGTGAGTACTGTACAGAAAATGAAACTGAAACAGGGTGACATACAGACTAGGGTGAGCTGTAAATCTATAGTCATGATAGTGGAAAGACAAACAAAACATAAAGATACCATGAAACTTGCTTTTTCTACTAACAGAGGTTGATTTCTGTTATGAAAATGTAACATCTCTGTACCTGGCCATAGTATGAGACTGTAAGAGACAGAGGGGTAAGTGGACAAATCTGACCACATTACAAACCATAGTCCATTATCAGATGGCACTCAACATGGACAGAGAAGCTATTTTTCCACCTTCTGGAATTTACCAGTCTCAACAGTGTTATCATTCTTGCCTCTTGTAGTTCAGAATCATCACACCAACTATTCAGACTGCAGTGGTAAGGGACATAATACAAAAGATGGGGAAGGTGCCTCAAACTCAGACCACAAGACAAGGAAGACAAACATGCCCCATCCATCAGCAAACTAAACTGACTTGACACAAAATACAACCAACAGTGACCTATGGGAGGAAAGAGAACTGGGTGCCATAAGTGTTCTGCTATAAACAAGCAACAAGAATGAAATTAAAGTGTCCAGAATGCAACATGGGGTTGTATGCTACTCCATCTTTCAAGGTATATCATAAAGCGGCTTTGGTGGTCTAGGGATAGCATGCTGCCTTTAAGTACGCGAGTTCACGGGTTCAAACCCGGCCGAAGCTGTCAGGATTTTTCAGGGCGAAAAAATCCTCAGCACACCTTCTTTCAGAGGGGAAGTAAAGCCGTTGGTCTCATGTTGTAGATTTGCGGCATGTAAAAGATCCCTAAATGGCATGGAAGTCATCATTTAGGCAAAATTACTGGAACTTTCTGGCCCACACAGTTCCACCTTTCGCTGCTAGGATCTCTCGCATCGTTACGGGCGTGGAGGCACCTGGCGGCGCAAGTGGGAACGTGTAAAAAGAAGGGGGGTAGGGTAGTACAATAAACCTTAAAGGCTGCAGTACATCCGTGACATTAGCTACGGGCCCTAATGACAAAGAAGAAGAAGAAGAAGAAGAAGGTATATCGTACTAAACAGCATTTCTGAGGACCAAGTGACATGAAACTTCCCTATATGGTGACTGGTTTTAAAGGATAGACCCACTGTATCTCATGCAGGTCATACAAGGTGACCAAAATTAGTACCTGGTGCCTTGGGATATAGGTGGGCCACCCTGCCCAGGGAATTATGAATACGGTGGACTGAACCTCCAGGTTGGGGGTTGGGCGACAGGCCGACAATCTGTCACCCTGGAAAAGCTAACAGTTTGGGTACCTAAACTGTGGCCTCAGAATGGTTAGACTGAGTGGAATCGACCTAGGCGGCAGAAAAGTATTAATGAGATAAGGATACCAACTTAATGTACACACATTGTACAGAGCAGGAGCAATGAATGAATTGGTGGAAGAAATGGATTACTTACTTACTTCATGGAGCATAGTCCTTCTTGTGAGCTAACTGGTTTGCAACTAGTCAAGAAATTCCCCGCATTTTATGGAACCCGAAGATTCATTACTGCATTCACAAGTGCCCGCCAACTGTCCCTATCCTGAGCCAGCTGAATCCAGTCTATACCCCCCAACATCCCACTTCCTGAAGATCCAGCTTAATATTATACTTCCATCTATGCCTTGGTCTCCCCATTGGTCTCTTTCCCCCAGGTTTCCGTACCAGAACCCTGTACACACCTCTCCCCTCCTCCATATGGACTACATGCCCTGCCCATCTAATTCTCAATTTTCAAACCTGCACAATATAGGGTGAGGAGTACAGATCATTAAGCTCCTCATTATAGAGTTTTCTCCACTCCCTGTTACCTCGTCCCTCTTAGGCCCAAATATTCTCCTGAACACTCTATTCTCATACACCCTCAGCCTACATTCCTCCTTCATTGTCAGCAACCAAGTTTCACACCCAAACAAAACAACAGGCAAAATTATAGTTCTGTATATCTTGATCTTTAAATTTTTGGATAGAAAACTGGAAGACAAAAGAATCTGCACTGAATGATAGCAAGCATTCCCTGACTTCAGTTTGCTCTTAATTTCTTCCTGAATAAAATTTTCATTTGTTAAAGTTGTTCCAAAATATTTGAACTCTTCCACCCTTTCAAAGGAACTATTATCAGTCTTCATACTGTTATTTTGTCCTGCATTCTTATCTCGAGACATGACCATGTACTTAGTTTTATCAGCATTTCTAGTCCAATCTCCTTACTAGCCACTACCAAAGCTTCTTTGTTTTCCTTTATAGTATGTACGCTTCCTCCCAGTATATTAACATCATCGGCATAAAAGATAAGTTAATGTGTACCTTTTAAATGCAAGCCATCCTGGATTACCTGAACCCTCCTAATGGCATACTCTAAGGCAAAGTTGGAAAGCAATGGTGATAGAGCATCTTCTTGTTTCAACCATTTCTGACAGGAAACATGTCAGACAAATTCTTGCCTTCCCAGACTCTGCTATACGTTTCAGTCAGACACATTTTTATTGGCCTTATCAGTTTCATGGGGTACCAAACTCAATAAGAATATTATACAAGACCTCCCTCCTAACTGAATCATAAGATTTCTTGGAGTCTATAAAGAGCTGATGCACTGCTTCATTGAATTCCCATTTTTTCTCAAGTATTTGATGAATGCAGATTATATGATCAGTAGTTCACCTGTTGCATTGAAATCCACTTTGATGATCCTGAATAATTTCCTCTTTTTATGGAGTTAACCTTGAAAGCAGGATGTTGGATAGGATTTTGGATGTGGTTGGCAAATTGATATCCCACTATAATTACTACAGTCTCTTTTATCACCATTCTTATAGATAGGTACAAAGATCGATCAACTCCTTCCACTCTTCAGGCAATTCCTCCTTATTGCAAGCAGAAATAATAAGTTTGTGAATCTCACAGCGAGTTGCTCTACCCCCGGCTTTAATCAATTCTGCTGGGATCTGATCAATACCTGGTGATTTGTGACTTTTTAGCTTTCCAATAGCCATCTCAACCTCAAAGGCACTTGGCTCAGGTACCAGTGGTTCTGCTGTATCTGTTGCTATCTGCCTAGCGTCATTAACCCCATGTGCATTCAATAGCTGGGAGAAATGGTTCCCCCACCTTGTCATAATACTGTGGAGTCTGCAACCAAATCACCTTTCTCATCCTTTACTATATAAGTTTTAGGCTGGTAACCCTTCTTAAAGTCATTGATGCCCTTGTACAAGTCCCTAATATTTTTTATCTTACTCTTAGTTTCAAGTCCCTCAATTTTAGCTTTCAGATAATCATTCTTTTTGTTCCTGAAATGTCTTCTAGCATCATGTCTTACATGGTTCAGATTATCTACATTGCTTTGGCTTTGATCCTGTATCCACTGCATTTTAGCCTGCTTCCTATGATCTAAAAAAACCTAAACATTCCTCATCAAACCATGGTTTATGCTGCTTCAATTCATACAGACCTAGACTCTCTTTCGCTGCAGTTTTGATATTCTCTTTAATGTTCTCCCAAGCCCCTATTTATGTCCTCATCGTCACTTAAGTTCTCCAAAGTTGCAAACCTGTTTGTAATCTCAATCTGATACTGTTTCCTAACCTCCAGCTCATTTAGCTTCCTCAGATTAAATCTGTCCCCATCAATCTTCTGTGCTGCTTGTTTACTTACCGCCAATCTTTCCCTAACTTTTGTAACCACCAGACAGTGGTCAGTACCACAGTCAGCTCCCTTGAATCTTCATACATCTAGTATGCTTGAATGCCATCTCTTATCTATCAGTATGTGAACAGTCTGGTTTTGAGTCTTCCCATCAGGAGAGGTCCAGTTGTACTTATGAATGTTTCAGTGTGGGAACATCGTGTTCTTAACAACTAGACTTTTTGATGTGGCAAAGTTTACTATTGTAACACCATTATCATTACAATTGTGATGCATACTCTCATTGTCAATTGTCGGTTTGAAAATATTCTCTCTCCCCACTTTTGCACTAAAATCTCCTAATAGAATTTTCATATGGTACTTAGGAAAATTATCAAAATTATCCTGCTCTAATGGAAATTATCAAAAATCTGCTCTATTTCCTCATGAAAACTGTCTTTTGAATCATCACTCTTCTCCTCACTTGGTGCATGTACATTTAGAATAATGGTATTACACCAGCGACCTCTCAGAACTATATATGACACCATATCGCCTACAAACTCTACTGTCTTATGCTGGTAATATTCTGTGGTGCAAAAAAAATCCTGTTCCCAATGGATTATTTTCATTTCCTTTTCCATAGAAAAAATTATAATCCCCTGCTCTTACTGTGCCCCCTTTGTCCCACCTAACCTCCTGCAACCCACTAAATCTAATTTATATCTTGCTAATTCACTGGCTGCTGCCATAAGTGAACCTGCCCTGTACAGGCTCCTACCGTTCCAAGTACCAAATCTCATGTCCTGTTTTCGTTGCTTTGGTCGTACCAAAGTATCAGTCCAGCTCTGAGGCTTTGTCTCTGAATATTTGGTAACAAGATACATTTTCATGGTGAGGTGTTGTTAGCACCTCGCCCAACCCCAAACTTGGAGGACCACCCCTTGTCGGCTGTCCGCGACTGCTTATTCAATGTATTTGCAGCAACCCACCATATTGGAGGCTGTTCCTCCATCCCCAACCTGAGGATGTGCCATGCTGTGGTGATAGGGACCCACTTATCAAATGGGGAAGAAAGGGATACATATAAAATAGATATATGTATATGCTGTGCAAGAAATTAGATGGCCAGGGAAAGGAACTGCGACAAAAAAGAATCATATTATTTTTTATAGTGGACATAAAAGTAACAAAAATGAATGTGGAACAGGATTTTGTATTAGTAGACATATTATGGATAATTTTTAAGATTTTGAACCTGTATAAGACATTAATAAGACCAGTGGCAACTTATAGTGCTGAATCTAGGACACTGAATAAAGATATTGCTAAAGGGTTTGATACTTTTAAAAGAAAAATTTTAACAAGTATGTTGGGGGGAATTACGGTAAATGAAAGTTTGAGAAAGCGATATAATAAAAAATTTATGCAGCTGTGTGGAGATGTAGATATACTTTCATTTGTCAGAATAAGTCGGTTGAATTGGATTGGTCATGTTAACAGAATAGATAGTAAAAGAAAAGTAATTCAGATATATAACAATAATCCTCAGGGAAGTCCAGTAAGAGGATGACTAAAAAACAGATGGTGGAAATGTGTACAAACAGATATTAATAAACGCAGAGTTCTGCATCGGCCTGTAGTGCCACTGAAGAAGAAGAAGGAGATGGAGGAGGAGGAGAAGGAGGAGTAGAAGAAGATGAAGCAGAAGAATGAGGAATAGAAGAAGAGGGAGAATAAGGAGGAGGAGGTGAAGAAGAAGAAGAAGAAGAAGAAGAAGAAGAAGAAGTGGAAGGAGGGAAGGAGGAGAATAAGGAGGAGGAGGAGGAGGAGGAGGAGGAGGAGGAGGAGAAGAAGAAGAAGAAGAAGAAGAAGAAGAAGAAGATGGAGGAGGAGAAGAAGAAGGAGGAGGAGAACTGACGCTAAACTGGAAAAGTGGAGCACACAGACATAAGTAAATATTGGAATTTTTATTACTGAACTGATGTTTTTCAGTAGTGTTTTCATGCTGAAACAACAAGGATGGAGTATGCATTGTACAGAAGGCTTCATGAAAGAACAGAGGCTTGTCAGGAAGGCCTTTATATATGTTTTTGTGTAGTTATGCCACTTTGAGGAAAAGGAAAATAAGAACAGCAACTTGGAAATGTCTGTAAATAATTTGTGAGTCCTTTGATAATTGTAAGGGTGTTAGTAGGGAAAATAATACCTTATAAGTGAAAATTCTAAAGAGAATTAATTTTCAGATAAACTTTTGTACTTATACAAGCCTTTTAGATAAATATTCTGAGAAAGAGACCTGTATATATATATATATATATATATATATATATAGATGCAGAAAATTTTTAAAATGTAGTGGCACCGTAGAACACTCTTTTCCCTCAACCACTGAGGGCATTTAATTACTGGGATAGTGTTTTCCCATTTGGCTGTTAAAGGTTAACCAACCACTGTGCTGTTTGGTTCTTTTCTTTTCTTGAGGTCTGAGTGTGTAGTTTATTTTCAGCTTTATTCCACATTACAGTAATAGTGTCCTCTAGAAGCCTCTAGTCCTTTCAGTGCTTTCTAGACTGTTTCTTGATCTTCTGCAACTTTAACTTCTTCTTTTTCTGGTTCTTCTAGCATTGGCAACTACAAGTCAACATCTGGTTGACAGTGTGGACTCCCTAATCCTTGAGAACACGGTCACATATGTAGTCCTCAGACTGCAGTCCAAAAGGTTGCAAACTACACAAGTCATTTTCTTCATCTTCAGTAAGGTTCAGAGCATTGCCATTATTGATGCTGACTGGAAAACCACAGCTTACAAAATTTCTTGATAGTGGTTGGCATTATCGGCCTTTAGCTGTGAAGTACATAGTGTCCAGAACTTCCAATCATACTTGCAGCATCTTAGCAGTCTGCCATCTACAGTGGTGACAGTCTTTTGAAAGAACTGCAAACTATTACAGCACTTGAATATACAGGCTATTGCTGGCTGGTGCAGGTACTTTTGGGAAACACAACTTTTATTATCCTGAGAAATGTGTTCTTTGAGTGGGCAGAACCCATTTTCCTATAGTTGTGTACGATAATGTTCAGACACTTTGGTGGTCATCCAGGAATTTCCATTAACAAAATATTTGTTGGATAGGTTTTTGAAATCCTTGTAGAAATGTGGTCTTTCATATTTACCAGTTACAAGTGGTGGTAGTTTATCATTACTTCATTATTTCCTGCCAGGAACACTGTAACATGCTGTTTTGATTTTGTTTCACCATGGCAGGAATCTCCAACTTAAGACTACTACGAGTTTTTTGACTGAGAAGTAGATCTATCTAATCAGTGTTATATATGTCACAGGGATCATATGCCTTAATCTCTTGCAACAATTGGTCATTTTTCCAAGTTGCCTACTTTTTCTGATTCAACACTTCTGCTTTACACCTGTTAGAATTACATAAAAAGTATTCTTTCTCCTCTCAGATCTGGTGATCTAATCATTGGAACCCATAATGTTGTATACTCCCAGACAAGCAGCAATATGAAAGTTTTGTCCCTGACGATAGTGCCATCTGCTGAAATATTATGTGCATGTACTTGCCGTAACCATGCAGCAAGAGCAGGTTCCAGTTCATTGATTTCCACAATGGATATTTTGTCTTCTAATTAGTGATTGTTCAAAGCTGTGTTGAATGTGGACCCTGGTAGTTCTATGGGGCTAGGTCAACATGTCTTCCAATATGTGCATCAGTACTTGCTATAATATCTGTATTTCATTAATTTTCCTAAAATAATTCCACATTCCTTCATCCATATTGCACCCTTTGCTGTGAAATTGAGCCTAGTCCATGATACAGTTTTGTCTACAAAACTAATTACATTCCCTGCTTATGGCTAACATACAAAATGCAGATCCTGCTTGCTCATAGATTGATAAGCCACACAAAGTAAGGTACTGGAATACAAACTGTCAGGTGATTAGGGTCATTTAGTTCAAATGAGATGTCTACTTCATTGAGCCTACTACTATATATATATATATATATATATATATATATATATATATGTCTTAAGGATTTCAACTTTTAGCTAGCTATGAAGCTTTTTAGTTAATACTAGCATAGATGGCTGGACATAATTTTTGCTTGACAGTGGAAGTACCATATGTATGCTCTGTTTTGCTACATTAATTTAAGAGTGTCTCTTGACTCAAAAATCCTGAGAATTAAACTGTCAGATGTTAACTTAAGCAAATTTTTGTAGTCAAAGCTATGAAAATGAAGTGTAAATTCTAGGCAATTGTAAAGGTTTGGAAGTGAAATCTATGAAAAGTTAACATGCTTATGAGCATTTGGCCGAAACCTTATGTGGAGTGTGTGAAATCACATAAAGTGCCACAACAGTTATGTAAAATGGGGGTTTTAATATTTAATGTCCTTCACGTGACTAGTAAGTTGCTTTAACTGCACATTACATTAAATCATTAGTGCTGCTGATGCACTGTATTTATGAATCCATCTGTAGCATAATAGTTAAAATAGTGGACCGAAAGGAATTGCTGTGAATTTAGTTCAGAAACCAAATGAGTGACAGTACACGTAATTTGAATCCAACAAAGTATGTTCAGGTAGGCTATGCTCAGTGTGTTGGTTTCGACTTCCCTTTGATTTTGGATAACATTAACATGTTTCAGCACATGTAGTTTTTAGTGTCTGTTTTATTGATATGGAGATCCAAGAAATTCTTCAAAATCTGAGGGCCTTGAGATGGAAAATGCTACTATACTTTATCATCACTGCTAAGTATAGCAGTTTTTAAAGTTGTTATGCAAATAGAATACAAAGGAATCACATACATCTGACTTGAAGGTCATCATGCTCATGACATATTGAAGTATGCACCCAACTAGTTGTAACACATCAGCAAGGTCAGGAGATACGTATTTCTAAAATTTTCACTCATAATGTTACAGGTAATATTGTAGATGTTTGTGATTTTAGAATTGCAGCACTATATGTTGTATGGTGCTAATGGAACCACTTACTTTTGTGCACTTCTGCCTTCTTTAAGTGATTAGGTAAACATTAGAAGTTTATGCATTTGACATTACGTCTTCTGTTAGCCATCTTACTGTTGTCTGAGAGATGTGTTGTACTTGAATCATGTGGCAGTCACAAGTACCGGCTGAGCCCGGAACGGTACCGCCGACTTTCCTCGGCACTTCACCACAGCAAGGCGGGACTTGCGTAAGCAACTTAAAACTTGTTAAATTTAACAAATGTCGCACACATACACACAGTTACTATAAGTATATTGATACTTGTAGTTTTTTTCTCTGTACCTGCTGGCTTTCTAGTTGTGCAGCTTTAAACATCTGATTTATGTTAAATTGACATATTATATTGGATATTATCCAGTGTCTTATTTTGGTTATAGAAATATTGTTTCAGAGACTGGCTCTGTCTCTGTTGTCAGATAAAATTTTAAACTTATTCACTTGGTCCCTTAGATGCAGCTAATCTCTGTCTTCAGATCGAATGGGCCGAACTATGTAAATATGTACTTTCACATCATGACAGAGGTGGAACACATTTGTGAAGTGTTGTGTTTTGTAACCAAAATGTGATGATTGACAGCCTATAATGTAGGTTTATTGGTTTAATAACACCACCATCACAAAGTTCGAATCCTCAGTTGTACAAGAAGCCATTTTTGTCAAAAGTACACATATTCCTGATGATTTAGGGGAATGGGGAAATAACAGCTTTCTCAGTACATACAAAGCTTAAACTCTGTCTAAAACTTCTTTGAGGATACATCATTTTCAGCTGCTGATGTAGATCATTACGTAATTTGTATAAAGGTACTAGATTTTGTTTTCAGCATGCTTGTGGTATTCATATGTTAGTGGGCAATTCATACAGTACTGGGTTATGACCTGAAATTGGTTCACATTAAGAACTACTTTCCCAGCACATTGGTAGCAGTTTGGCCCTGCTATGAGGTCACAGCAAATGAGTGCTATATTATGCTGTTCAAATGAGGAATAACAGAGAAAACACACACTTTGGATTCATAGATTCCTGTCTCATATGAAAAATAAATAATGCAGTGTTTTTGAAACTGGATCAGTTCCTGTCCTGAAGTGAAAGTATGGGAAGTACCTACTGATTTGTGTTTGACAGAACAAGCTGTTCTCATTCACTGTACAAGTGTACGTCATATGCTTCAATGTCATTCACAATATTGCTGTTGCAATTCACCACTGTTAGCTGGATACTAGTCACCAGCACTTATGTCACTAGTTCATTTATGATGTGTATAATTAGGGATTGAAAAATAACTAACCGATGAAGTAAGTGTCTAATTTTGTAGAGGAGGGTCATTCTTAGAATTTAATAGTTGCTCAGCTATTCAAGAAATCTCCCACCATTAAGGACCCAGGCTTCAATGCTGTATTAACCTTTACAGCCCTTGTGTCCTACCGTCTAGGACGCCCACCTAAAATCGTTGCATTTAATGTGTATTTATTCAACAAATATAACAAATATAGTTACTGAATATTTTAAACACGGTATATACTCTCCGTTTCTTTCTCTTCAAAATGCAGTTTGTTTCATAATTCTAACATATTTGGTTCCTGTTTTATTCACATTTTATATACAGGGTGTGCTAAA
>Ga0123357_10005719_pt1 | contig 14960 bp, 9 predicted proteins | sample TergutEmb28metaG_FD_89873 | JGI IMG/M metagenome (GOLD analysis project Ga0123357, IMG submission 89873) | Embiratermes neotenicus P4 segment gut microbial communities from Petit-Saut dam, French Guiana - Emb289 P4 | ecosystem: Host-associated > Arthropoda: Insects > Digestive system > Gut ...
TCAATTCTCCTTATGATGGGCACATAGTTGCCCAAAACATATAGAGAATAGAAATAAACATGTATTAAAAAACTGTGTGTCAAGTTGGTTTATTTACAGAGTTTATACCGAGATGCACGGTCAACAAGACATAAAAAGAGGAAAGTAAAGTTTTTATTTAAATTGTTACCATTCTTCAGCATGGTGATAACTTGAACACTTTACCCAACCTTCTTAAGCTGCCTCATGTTCCATATACAGGCAGGTCTTGTTTTACACAACTTAATTTGCGCATTTTCACTCTAATGCAACTTGAAAATTTATGCCACTTAAAATTTCATGATAATTTTTGGTTTAATGTGGATTGGTGCTGACGATCTGTGGCTGCACAGATCATCTGTATGAGGCTAGCAGAAAGTCCCTGTCATTCCAACAGCCACGTGTATGGACTGATTATGTCAGTGATATGTCACCTAGCTCATTTAGGTTCTTTCAGTAGTGGCTTTTCTTACCAAAATAAGTGAGAAACGTAGATCTACATCTAATGGGAAAAAATGAGAAACAATTGATATTTAAGGGAAATTACATAATAAGCCAATTTTTAAAAAGTGACATAGCACATTTTAGCATCACTGATATGTTATTCTGAAATGCTGAAAGAAAGGATGAAAGCCTCCCAGAGATCTTGGTATTCTTGCTTTTATGTAAGAAGTGTCAGACTGGGACCTAAGTGTTTGTGTAGCAAGTCTACCACATTCCTATAAAACTGAACCATAACAAAAACTATGGATGTGAAACTCTGACATTTTTATTGAATTATATATATATATGTGTGTAAACATTACATATATTCTCTGCAGGTCTGGATGTACAACATTGGTATAGGCATACACTAAACAGGATGAGGTCAAGCCCCTAACCACTAGGAAATGTGTTGTTTTAAAATGAGAGTTTCATACATGATTTCTGTGTTTTTCAGAACATACAATGAGACCTGCCTGTACTGTTGTAACTGTTGAGCACTTACTGTAAAGAAAAGTTAGCACAGATTATTTTGGTTTAGAGCACTGAAGTTCCTCAAATACAGAGACTGTTTAAATTAAACTCTCTTTTGGTAGTGAAAGCAAACCACCACAAATATTCCCAATCAATTGATTATTTTCCATTTGTTAACTGTATTAAGAAGCTGGTAAAACTTGTGATATTTTCATGTTATGGTTTTTCTTTTGTTTCATGTAACATGTTAGTTGGGTCACTAGAAAAGTTTTAAGGCACAGTAGTCTCAATTGTAGTGATTAATTCTAAAATCTAACATTCTTGGAACAAAACAGGTGTGTTGAAAATGATTCCAAATTTAATGAAGTACCAAATAATAAAAATATAAAGTGACATCAAATCTCACAAAGCATGAAAGCTTATCTTGTTTTTAAGCTTTCGCTGTGTTCTAAATGCAATTTGTTTCTTTTTGGGTAATTCCCCGGCGTCTGAGTTCTAATTGGCAATTAGAACTCAGACGCCGGGGAATTACCCAAAAAGAAACAAATTACATGAAAGCTTATGTTTAATACAATACCAACACATATTTGAAGCATGGAACATGTTGAATAATTGATGTAGAGTCTGATTCCGTAAGGTATGAAAGCAGTCAACCTCACTAAAAGTAAACTTGACTGAGCTTAGAGTGATCTGTGTGATGGGGGAAGGCAAGGTGCCACATGGTCTCGCCATGATTTATTGGCACCAGGAAAGGCTAAAAGAATAGTACTAATATGGATGATCATGAAAGGTCAAAATCTCAAACATTTGAGACTCTTGTGCAAGAACTGAGCCAACTTGGCATTTAGACTTCCCGCACTTAACAGCTTGGTGATTGCTAGGGATATTCTGTTATCATGAGCCCAAGCTCAGGGTAATGTCAGTATGATAAGTTGCTGATCAGACTGACATGGCTGGGTGTGGAATAATTTAGGTGTGGTTCCAGGCCTTATGACACTACTCACAACACAGCAGCAGCATGAATATATAGGCAGAATATGGTGAAAAGTTATTAAACATCTTTTAATTATATCAACCAAATGCACAATGTTTGGTGTCACATTCACCATTATGAGGGAAAACGTATGTGCCCTTTACTTAAAACCATGTTGTTATGTAGCTATTAACTGTGGTTTCTATAGTAATTATGTCATAAATTATGTATAAAAGGTTACTGCTATTTTCCCTCATGGTAAATGTAATACTGAAACATCTAGGAGAAATACAATAGATGTATAATGAAAAGGTTTTTAATAATATGAGTATGCATGGAATAGAATACTTAACAAAAATGGTGAAATGTATCAATTATTGCGACATATTTGTATGTTTTTGGCATTACATATTGCCACTAGTATGCTCAGGCTTTTCCAGTAGATCACAGCATTCTACAAACCTAGTGAAACCAGTCTGTCATCCATTATTCAGTTGATGGATCATGAAAGAATGACTTTTGAAGGTTATTTCTGAAGTAATGTATGCTAAAATGAAAATTAAAGCCATACTCCATAACAGGTGCAGTTGTCAGAAGTGTGAATGAATGTGCATTGCAAATGGAGCCAAATGATGATTGTTATGCTGTTTTCACAACTTGTTTACAGTTGATGGAGCAAATCACTGCACCTTTTAAATTATTCATTGGAATGCAACAAGAGGTGCAGTCCCAAAACACTGATTGCTTTATTAACATTTACAGACAGCTGGGGCAGGAAACAGACAGGTGGTCAGTATTAGTACAAGTACATTGTGTTTCCAGTTTTCACTGCCAGACTCCACTTATCACAATGTCCCATTTAGTAGAATCGCCCCATTGTATTCTGTCAGATTTTCTGTGGTGATGGCAGTACGTCAATTTCTTGTGTTTTGTGGATCATGGCATTACACTACTTGAGCTGCTGAAGTCTCACCACAGTGTAGGCACGTCACTCTGAGCTGAAGCCAGGCAGGCAAGAGAGCATTTACATTCAGTAATTCTGCATCCCTTCAAAGGTGACTGAAGAAAGATATAGTCTTGTGAAATTTTGAGATAGAGTGGGAAACTGCACTTTCACAGTCTACAGATTCCCATTTCTTTTAAATTAATGAGGTAAATTTGAACTTGATATCATAGCTTTCATTTGAGTTGTTGCCATCATGCGAGGCAATATTTTAGGTGACACTTTACATTTAATCCTCTTCAGCTACAACATATGTTCCATACACTGCTGTATATTTTTAAATACATCAAAGAGAACAAAGGGATAGCCTGATTGATACTGGCACAGATTACTTTGGGTCAGATTGCTGAAGAGTGTCTGCAAGAATGAAGACGTGTTCAAGTTAACAATAGGCATGCGCAAGATGAGTTTCATTCATATGGAGACCTTAATGGAGGATTCATGATTAATACGTAACGCTGAGACCACTGGACAGTACTTCCAGGTGTTTCTGCAAACTTACACCAGAAGGGGTTGGTTTCAATGGGCATCTTATTAACTCAACAACAACCCAGAAATTGAGTAGCGTAATGCTGTGCAATGCTTGCGTGACTTTCAGAATGCTGTCTTTGTGATGTAATGGGTGATGAGATGGAGTGATGACCTGACTGTGTCAAAAAACTCCAGATGGGCATTTGAATCTTTCCTCAAAACATTCCAACCTAGCATCAGCTGACTTCAAGAGGACCAACTTTTGACCCTTACACTCTTAAGTACATGTTGAAGCAGTGCTAGAAATAATGTGCAGAATGTGGGGACAGATACACTGCAAGAGGTACGTTTTGACTGATTCCACTGCTAGATTACTAGTGTCTGAAACTTTTCTAGTTACCTGTGTGTCACTAAATGATTTATACACAAAACTAGTGATAATGTTTGAAGAGTATTTACATTTGTTGTAGATATATTGTATGTAAATTATATGTTCCATAATTTGATATTGTTTGGAATTTCTTATTCATTAACATCCAATGTAATATTATTTCATTACACATTGCTGTAATTATAAAACAGTGTAGTAAAATGTCTTGTATACACTATAATGAGCATAATTTTTGTCAATGTATATAGGAATTTTTTTTCTTTCAGTAAATGAAATACTGGCAAATTGGTGTTAACCCTTTTAAGAGATAATGATGCCACAGCATGCAAAGAGCTCTGTGGTGGACACAGCAACACTGGCACAGTTCTTCTTTCCTCCAAGCTGTTTTTCCCTGTCCGCATCATGCCACTAATGCTCCATGCTCATTCATCTATCACTAACACCACTATGTAACTTCAGCAGTTGGTAGCATAAGTGACACTAGAAATTCAACACACAGCATACTATATTTGATGCCATTACATTGTAATGGTACAGTGAAGACATTTATAAGGTGAAAAGAAAGAAAGGCATAGGCACTTTAGTAGATAAAAATGAGGGTGATCTAGAAGTAAATGCAGAGAGCATTCTACTAGAATGCAGGATAAAATCAAATATACATGAAAATGCAACAGAGTGACCTTTGTGTCACATACAAAGGGAAGAACATGGACTAAGGGTTTGAAATTTAGTTATTGCCATTATAATTTAATCTATCACAGTAAACAACTGGTTGATGCATATGTTTTCAACATTATTGTAGCAAACATGTTTTGATCATTTCATGATCATCAGATGGGAAATTCACAGAGACTAAAAAATACATAGTTACCTACCATACCAAATATCGATCTGGCTCAGGACAGGGACAGATGGCAGACACCTGTGAATGCAGTAATGAACCTTCGGGTTCCATAAAATGCGGGAAATTTCTTGACTAGCGAAGAACCTGTCAGCTACTCAAGCAAGACTGTTGCATGCAGAAAGTAAGTTACCGACCAAGGGCTTTGAGGACTTGGTTAGCATCAAATACAGGTAACTGCTTGAAAATATGAGGCATGTGTCAGTAAGTAATGTTTCCTGGCCTGTCAAGTTTATCTTAACCATTTATTTTTTGGTACAGGGCAGCAGTTGTCAGGGTAACAGACAACAAATGGCACAACAGCCAGTAAGGCAAATGCTGTTACAGCAGTAAGTTAATATCCAGTAACAATGATACTGGAAACTTGGACCCACAAAGAAGTATGGAGTGTGATTCAATTTTTAGACAAAATTTGCTTCTAAATTGACATTCAATGCCAGTTGATAGAGGTCTATGTGGATGGCGTAACAAATGTTTCGTTAGAAAACTGTGCAGTGTCTGAAAATGGCCAGTGACTGCACATCAGACAGATGTGAGAGATTGTAAACTGACAATTTATTTTGGCCGGGGAAGCAACACTAGAGGGGTTACTGATTCCACAGTAATGAGGAACTGGAAATGGGTGTGTCACGAATGGCTGTCAATGCAATAGCCCATTTCTATGATGACAGAATTTTTAAACTGATGCTGAGATGTAACAAAACCATCAGTGTGCTCAGGGATTACACTGAGAAACACAGATACTTAGAATACATGAGTTGCATTTAACCGGGAAATGTAATCTTTAATTTTTAGGTGCATTTGCAAATTGCAAAAAAGCAACTATTAGCTTCATCATCTCTCTCCATCTCTCTGTGTGCATGGGACAACTCGGTTCCCACTGGATGAGTTTCATGAAATTTGATATCTGAGTACTTTTCAAAAATGTTGACAGAGTTCAAGTTTCATTAAAATCTGACAAGAATAACTCATACTTTGCATGAAGACCAATATACATTTATCATAATATCTCAATCAATTCTTCTTGGAATGAAAAATGTTTCAGACGCAGAGAAAACCAAAATACCTGTTTTATGTTTAATATTTTTTTTTTTTAAATCATGCCATTTACAATGAGGAAAAATACTGCATAGCCAGATGGCCACAGATGACAATATGGTGCATAAGCATTGAATGCAGGATGCATAAGGCCACAAGCACACACTCAGAATATATAGTACTTTCAGTGCAACAACAGTTGCATGAATGCACCTCATTGTTACTTTATACATACATTATCTGTCTCGTTATTAAGTTCATGTATCAAAGATGACAGTACGAAAATAAGCTGTACATGCAGAGGCAAGGCATTGGCAAAGATTGATGTGAGGTGAATGGAATAAAAGAAGAATGGTGAACAAGAAAGAAATGAAAGAACTAAATGACCAACCAATAAACAGGCCATAAAACATGGGAAATATGCAAGCCATCGATACTATCAGCATACATTGTAGATGTTAGTTTTATGTTACTGTTTATATAATTGTATTTATCTGTGTAGATAGTTCATGGGTAAAAAGAATTATTTTACTACAATTATACATCACAAGTCAAGAGGTTTATTAATGAGGACTGAAAGAGGTACACCTCAGCTAATATATACCAAAATTTAAAGTTTAGGAAACATGTCTGTCGCTGTCATTAGACAGGCTGTACACATTAAGTGAAACAATGAAGCCCCTCAGAGTGTCAATTGATTGCAGCATTATGAAGCTCAGTGGGCTTGCAATGGCCATACAATAAGAGGTTAATTTGCCACCACACTGCACAAATACACTTTAGGGTAATTTCATTTTGAAACACCTCTGTCCTAGGAAGTTGGAATTTAAACCCCATCATCACAAAAGGGTTAATGGCTGTTCCTGGAAGAGGGTTGACAGTGAGTCTGTAAGTGTATATACACCAACCAACAGTGGTTACTAACTACTTATACTGCATAGAATATATAAAACAGGTGAAGCCACAGTCTCTTGATATGTTGAGCATCTACTCTGCATTAACACAACAAAGACCCCCTGAGAAGGCATCATCATTTTCAGTTGCCCTGAAAGCTTAAGCAATAAAATGCCTACACTACAATATAATAGAAATATCTGGAAATGTGCCCTGTGAGTCCAAACCTGAAATGATTTATAATGAATCAATGGAGTGATGATACTAGAATATTATATTAAAATTTTGCATTACGTGATAGACTTAACCCATCTGTAAAGCTTTCTGTGTGAAGGCTTGATGGGAACTAAGCTGGGAATGGAGATTGAGTTACGTTGTCTTTGTACCACCCTGTGATGTTACCTTCTGTTCTTCGATCAACATGTCCTGCTGTCAGTAGGTCTAACACCTAACGCAAAATTTTAATATAATATTCTAGTAACACTCCACAGTTTCAATACAATTCACTGCAGAATTTGACCCACAGGGAATATATTTTTATACAACTGATTAACATATATACAGCCACATAACATTTTATAAAGGAACTGTAATTAAAAACACATTTTAAGAACTGTAAGCAACCTGACATATCTTACAATGTTTTAATGCTGCTAATCTATTAATTCATTGTAACAAACTCCTTGTATAACTGTTTCAAATTTATCAATTTGTAACTTTAGCATACATAATAAGAAATGCCCTGAGGATGATGTCTAAACATTGAAACATGTAGAAGTGCTATAAGAAAAAGATAATTTTTAACGAATATATTGTGCATTTGTTGGACAAATATAATAAATTCTACAAAATGCAAGGTATATACTCTATCAACACCATATGGAGAAATTTTACAATAAACATAATAAGCAACAGATGCAAGAGGTCTTGAGAAATTCTGTATAAACCAGATAAGGGGAATGCCGGGATGAAAGAGACAGCTGCCTGTGTAAAGCATAACTGCAGGAGCATAATTGCAGGACAAAGCATTTTACTTCAAAAAATTGACAAACACATTCAAATAACACTTTATTAATTTTACACAATATTTTTCAGTCTCATCTTGGCAACAGCCCATTATCCATCCATTAAAATATTGATCTGTGATTCCGCATTATTTCGATAATGATGTGACTGCAAAATGAACCCGATTTACTTGGTTTGTAAACAGCAGAGACATGATCTTGAAGCTTGAAAGCTGTATGTACAAGCAGTGGCATGCCTTAATTTCTGTGACAGTGCCAAGGATCAATGCTTCGTCTTAAATCCAGAAAATTCCATACATAACAGAGGATTTCTCTTCTTTGCCTGCAAAATATATAGTAACTCACATCACCTATTTTATTTTGTAAAGTCACACAGCTATCACCAAATATTTCTTATACATCACAACAACGTGTCTTTATACGTGCCTTCCACTGCATATTTCAGTAACAATATACATATATATAACATATACAATACAAGCAATTACTCAGAAGTCAATCTCACACATACTCTAGGTTACGCCGTCAACTCCAAATACTCATGTTACATATAATGTGGGCTTGGCTGTAAGGGTACATGTAGTGTATTGTAAGGATCTGATGATGGTGTGCTGAAGATTGCAGTCTCAATGTGATGCTATATCACTGGGCAAGTAGCTGGTGACATTTCAAAGGATTTTCATGCCTTATCTTTGAGTAAGGCAGTCCAAAAAGACTTCTTTACTCTAATATGAAGAAACTACAATCCTTCACAATATCAGCAACTACCTGCTCAACAAGACAGCAACACATCCCAGAAGACTGTAATCTTCAAACATACCGTGCACACCATACAGGCATAGTGGGGAGCAGAGGTATAGCTCCACCCTTTCTTAACCTCAGCAAAAGATGGACAGATAAGTGGTCAGCTTCAAGCCCTGGCCACTTTGACTCCAAAGGATAAGCCTCCCAGTACCCATTGAATAGGACGCTGGTTGGGCCCCAGTGTCAGTCTGGATGCCTTGAGAAGGGAAAATCTCGTGCCCCTACCGAAAATTGAACCCTGATAACTCTAGTCACTATACTAACAACACTACCTGTTTAAAATATCTTCCCCCCCCCCCCCCCATATTGTAATACTTTACAAAAATAAGCTTGTTGGAGTAATAAACACTTTTGTTATGTTAACTTAGAATCGTAAAGGAGCTAAGAGCTTCTGTTAGAATTCTGTTCTGCTGGACTGTGATAGATCCAAACCTTACATTCTCCAGACTGGCATAATGCATGCTGGTGCTAACTTGTTAGTTAATGTACAAGTACGTGAGAATTCTAGAATGCATATTATGTCATTCTATAAATTTCTTGCTGTGTCTTTCCTAGAATCACTGGGATTACTGATGTTATTGAAAATTGTATTTAAGCAGACCAAACCATACTATCACACATATTTGCTCCTGTTGTGTTATGTTACGTTACAATTGGTCAGCATATCACATGTGTGTACTATGATGTAAACTGTAACTGCCTGAATGCAGCGCAGCAGTTATCTCCTATGGATATGGTGACTGCAGCACTGAAGAATACTGTGTACCAGTATGTTTGATATGAACTAACCAACTGACATCAGAACAGGAAGTATAATAAATGTCATCATTTAACATTGTGTATATTGCAGGAGGTGCATTTTCAATAATTTTTTAGCAGGCATTAAATACTTCATAAACAGCACACCAATAAATGTGCCTGAAACCAATTTACAAAGATTGCAGGAAGTCATAAATTCTAGTACCCCATATTTTGGGTTTCATTGCATTACTCCATTTGGAATTTTATAATTCAGGGTGCTTATTAACCACACTTGCCTCCACTTTTCTCTTGCCCCACAAATGAGATTATCACATAACTTCAAACTTGTCTGATTTACTTATTAGGTGCCCCAGTGCACAGTTGATATTATTCACTGAACTGTGGCTCATTATAAGAATGAAGAGAGACATGTCCAGTAAAATACATCACTATATTGACATGTGATTAACATTAACATGTTTGGCAAGGTTTAACTCTTGCTATAAGCCATCATCAGTGCCAGTTTTCAAAATATACATAGAGGATACCACCATACAAACTTTACTGTAAATGGCAGAACGTTCTGACACCTCATTTCCCTTTATGTGTTATTACTTAACCCAGACATAATGTACCCTGATGTGCTTTTAATACAAAGAACAATGAAACAACTTTTCTTCCCATATATATGCATACATATAACAAAGATCTGGGCTGAATTATTTAGTTTACTGAGCCAAAACTGTATAACTTTTTTAATATTACTATTACAACTTGAGTGGCACTTGTGATAACTGTGTTTGGAGGGCCCCTATTAAGTAAACAGTCTTTCAATGGTATAAAAATATGGTTCATTACGTTTTGTACCTTTATGACCTTGTTGTGCAGCCAGGAGATGCAAAAACCTGTTTTTTTCCATTGAGTAATATCGACCCAAACCTTTGCAAATGTTTCACACTTACTTCATATCGGGCTTTGGCCTTTGACGTTCTAGAAGGACCAGATTCCCTGTCAAAATGTCTTTTACGCGGTCTTGAAACACCTGCTAAGTTCCTCAATGCGGTTGGGACAATGTATTCAGGGACATCTGCTAGATGTGGCTGTATTCTTACTGTATGAAGAGCTTTGTCATGGCGTAGTGACTGAAGATCTCGTGGATTATCTACAAAATAGGTCTGCACCCAAACCAAAGAATTCTGTTAAAATCATAGCTATTCAGAGTAGCATACCCTAACCTGTCCCTTCTAATGCAATGAAAATGTAAGAGACTAACATCCATAGATTTTGGTATGGTTCCTTCCCACAGGACTGTCAGTTTTGCTATACAAACACTGCAGTTCCTGACTTAGCACTTTTATTTAGTTCTATCAGCATTATCACAAATTATTCAAATGCTATTATCAGTGAGTCTAACATTATGGCATATGTCAACAATTCATTCATCTTTTTTAAGTCAGCTTATTACATCTAATTTCCCTTCAATACTGATTGTTTTTCACTTGTAGTGCAACAGATGATACAGACTTATGTTTCTCACTCATGTTGGCATGAAAAGCCAATGCTATTGAAGACAAAACTACATGACCCACATGATTATATCACCTACACAATCAATACATACATGTGACTGATGGCGTGGCAGTGGCACAACTTTCTGTTTGCCTCCCACGAACTATAAGCATCGACCCAAATCATGTTTTCCAAATTGTGTTAAACCAAAAATTATTGCATGAATTAAAAAAATTGTGTAAATTTGTAAGTCACATTACAGCAAAATCTTGCAAAAAAAGAAGTCACATAAAATGAGACCTGCCCATACTATGGATGAACTCCAGTCACTCACTTCCATACACGTCTGACTGCTGCTACCCTGCAGGCAGATATCAGTAAAACAGTGTTCTCTCTTGAATTTTAGATCCCATACTTTTGTTGTCTAAATGTTTGACCCAATAATTAGCTCAAAATTTGGGCAATGAATTTTATGACGTACCCTAACCTTACATGTGAGGAGCTGTATGTATTTACTGAATGTGATAGTCATGGGTAAGTTCTTAGTAATTAAATTAAACAGTACACCTGCAGCAGTACTACATCTCACACCATGCAATGATATATAAATAAAAGTAAGACCTTATAATTTTGTGGCTAGATATGTACTCTTTCAACTTGGCCTACCATCCACAAATCACATATTAATAAAATTCAATACAGCCTCTTACTCATGAAAAAATAAAAAAGTTGTGGGTTAAATATTCGTAGCAGTTCCCTGATCAGCACCAACAGATCTTCTGAAAAATAACAGTATACACATTTCTTTAATTTATATGTAAGTATGAAGACATTATGGTAGTCTTAATGTTTGTGAACCTTGCCTTTCAGGGTTCTGACCCATTTCAATTCCACTATTTCATCTTCTCCAAAGGATCACAATGAGACCAAATGGTTTGAGAGTTGGCTTCCCCCATTCTCCTGCTATTGTGCAGATCATTTCAGCTGTTTTTGGATTTCACAGGGTGAGGGTGACCGCTTTTGCACTTAATGGAATGAGAATCTTCTTCAAATGTATTTTAAGCTTCCAAAATGTGTTTAACTAACAATAAACTTATGTACTGTTTATACTTGTTAAGTTAATTTTACATTTTTACTACTGGTATTTCATACGTCTCTGGAAGCAGATATGGATTTTACACTGAAAATGGACTCCAAAGTTTTGGTGGTTCTATCAGTCCTTATCAATCACGGATAGCAGGACTCCTCTATCCTGTAATCCAAGTGATACTGACACAGAAAACAATCTCTCAATAATGAAAAAGTTGTTTCCTGTAATACAACACAGGCGAGACATTGGTCCTTACTACAACTCTGGCCAATATTTCACTTTCTACATCTTAATATTGTTATCTCTGTCGCTATAAATAGCAAAAATCTACTGGTCAGAGTTATGGCATTCACAGGTGAGTGGGGCAGAGTGAGCAGTGCCCCACAGGCTAACCACTTACCACTTCTGTGGGTTGTACATTATTTGTTACTGTGGTACTATTTCCTTCACTCTTACTTTCCTTTCTAAACCTCTGCGAAATTGCAGTGACATGGGAAAAGCAGCATTTTCACCAGTATATGCTTCATTAACATAAATAGCTTGAGAAAAACAAGATGCACTAGTGATATGTAACATGCAGTACTATCACAGTCATTCCAAAGTCAATTCCACCTCCTTTCCAGATAAGCAGTAGCTGCTACTGTTGGACAGTGGTGACATACACCTGCTTTTCTTTGTTTTGCTCCTCAGTGTCTCTGTGTTGAACAGGACTAATTCCTACTCAGCAAATGTCATCTTATGGCACACGGATGGGATTGAAAGCAAGTAGAGGAGGACACACTGTCAAAGAAATAGGGACTGCATTGTTACATACGCCATATGTCGAACACCACATTGTATTCAATACATTGGACGACTTCAAAGTGTTTATATTATCTTATGTTAAACTAGAAATATACTGTAAAGAGTGATTTTAGAGTGCATCAGTTTTGTTCAGTACCAACATATGGTTATGTTAACAAGCAGAGGTATAGAAACAAAAAAGCTGAGAAATTAAATCCACCTGCCTGGCTGTATGATGACTACCTGTACCAAGAATATTATTGTACCTATTGCACCATTCATGTATTAATTCCATTCAATGCAACATTTGATCTAACTCATATTAAAGGGGACACAGTTCACCAAAAGAAAGCATACCTTAAGCTTTTCGCAGTTTAATACTTCTTGTTTGATTTCCTTCAGACGTGCCTCTCGAACCGCAATTCTTGTAACAGCACGCCATGCATCCCTTGAACGGTAACGGAATCCTTCAACTTCTTCAAGTTTAAATTGGTATGCTCTAAAAAGTGAAATCCACAGAGTACAGTATAGTAAATATGTATTCAAAGGCAGTGAGTCTAAGAATTTTGTTTTTTCAATGTGTTTGCCATTGAAAATGGGTCTGCACATACACACAACAAGGGATGGTATGAGTTAACCCTGTACGATAATACAGGCTGGATTGCAAAACAAGAGAAAGATAAATGGCTGAGGTAATTTAAACATGGCTGCAAAGGTATGCACTATGCTATTTAAACTACAACATAAGAAATAAGTTAGGGTCCTAATATTAATGTCCCCATTTACACAATGTTCCATAAGCTGTGGACATATGGTAGACGATTTCCTAGGTCTTTGTGATCATAAAAGTTTATGTCAGCATGTGTCTGAATTTGAATGGTTACAGAGTTATGATTGCTTGCAACTTAGCACACAGATGTTAAGATTACTGAAGAGATACACAATAAAATTAAAAAAAAAGCACAATATCTGATAAACTAAGTCTCTAAGTTTAACTTCATGACAATAAACTGCCCTTGATATACAGTGAATTCTGCTTAAAGGAGGTTTTTAAAAATCTGATACCCTTGTGCCACACACCTTGCCACTTGGTTGGTGTGTGTGTGTGTGTGAGTGCAGAGACAAGCCTGGAATTTGTTTACATCATCTGTTACAGGTCTAGTAGCATATCATACCACTCCACGAGTTATGCAAGTGGTCCACTGTGGTGTGTTTACTACAGTTAAAGAACACCCACACCACAATAACTGTTGAGAATATTACCCATGCTGACAAAAACTATTTTGATCACAAACACCTAGGAAATCCTCTCCTACAGTAATGTCCACAACTCGTGAAACACCCTGTACAGTACATGAAACAATCTTATGCACATTCAAAACAAATCATATGGAAACATTACAGAAAAATTATAAGACAGCAGTAACATCAACACTTTTGTATGGGTGCGAGAATTGGTCATTAATGAAACTACAAGTAGGGAAACAGAAGAGATGACATACCCCAGGTCAATTGCAAGATATGCATTATATGATTATAAAACAAATCAAGAAATAAAAAAAGATCTAAATATACTTAATTTATCAATAAACGCCAACAAAGTACACAAAAACTTTGACAACAGAAGAAGCCACAGGCCAGTGGACAACTACATGAACATGAAATACCAGGCAAGCAATATGCATAATGTACTAAAAATATTCTACTAAAACTTATGTCTCAATGCAATCACAATCAGTAATCAACAAACAGGAAAAACAAAACTACAGACAACACCCAAGCAGCAATTAACTGACTACCTTAACTTTTAAAGTGCAGACTTTTATAAGCCAAACATTCCCTAGTGTCTGGACATTTTGGGCATTTAAATCTTAAAATTCGCCAGCTCCAAGAAAACATATCTATTTTCAGCTCTATATAACATAAAATTATGAAATAACTGTTTTGAAGAGAATAATACTGTACGTTCATACACAAAGAAGGAATTTTTAGTAATGACACACCCCTGTGAAATTTTATTTCATGATATATTCCATGCCATATCTGAGTTTTTAATGCACTTATCCTTTGCTAGAAATAGCAGGCATCTGCGATGTTATCTCACAGAACATACATCATTCACTGGCAAGGTAGCCAACAGCCATGCAAGGCTGACAACACCAAACACCATTTCCCTCCTGAACATCACAGTTCAGCAAATTTGGGCATGGTTAGTACTTAAATGGGTGACTGCTTGGTAACACCACATGCTGTTCATATGTGTGTGTGTGGGGGGGGGGGGGGGAATTGTGGTTTTGGTTTGGAAATTTTGGGGGGGGATTTTGGGGTAAAGACCCCAGGGGGGGGCGAATATTTTTTTCCA
>Ga0123357_10005720_pt1 | contig 14960 bp, 9 predicted proteins | sample TergutEmb28metaG_FD_89873 | JGI IMG/M metagenome (GOLD analysis project Ga0123357, IMG submission 89873) | Embiratermes neotenicus P4 segment gut microbial communities from Petit-Saut dam, French Guiana - Emb289 P4 | ecosystem: Host-associated > Arthropoda: Insects > Digestive system > Gut ...
TCAATCCTCCACCATTTGGCCATCAGAGCCGCGACTGTAAGGGAGCGACAGGCTTTATCTCCGCATTGTCGCACGGGTCGCTCCCTTACGGTCGCGGCTCTGATAGAGGATTGAGACAGAGCATGGAGAACCTTTTAACTTTTAACTTTTATTCTTTTTCCCGCGTCTCTTATACTCCAGGCATGAACATCGTCCTGATCGGTTATCGCGGCACGGGCAAGAGCACCATCGGCAGGAAACTGGCTGACCGGTTGCGGCGAGATTTTGTGGATATCGATACGCTGCTGGTGGAACGGGCCGGCAAGAGCATCAGACAGATTTTTGAGGAGGAAGGCGAGGCGGGCTTTCGCGATCGAGAGTCGGCGGTGGTGGCGGAATTGGCGGGGCGGGATCATTTGGTGATCGCTGCTGGTGGGGGGGCGGTGCTGCGGGTGGAGAATGTGGCGGTGCTGAAGAAGAATGGGTGGTTGGTGTGGTTGCAGGCGGAGGCGGGGGTGCTGCATCGGCGGATTGTTGCGGACCCGTCGACGTTGGCGAATCGGCCGAACTTGATCGCGGGTAAGGGAGGGGGGGTGGAAGAGATTCAAAAGGTGTTGGCGGTTCGTATGTCGCTGTATCAGATTGCAGCGGATGTGGTGCTGGATGTGACGCATCTGTCGGTGGAGCAGGCGATGGATTGCCTGATCGGCATGATGGGGGGCCGTTAGCCCCGATACGGTTCAGTGAAGGCGTACGATCGTTCGATCGTCAAGTCGTTAAATCGTTAAATCGACTTGACGATTTAACGACTTGACGACTTAACTGAACCGTATTGCCGTTAGCCCCCCGTTTTTGCCGGGGGCTGAAGGTCCAATGCAATGGCCTTGAGAGGGGATGATGTGGATGACGTGGGGGGCTTGGGCGGATTGGATCGGTTGGGAGAATTGGTGAAATTGGGAAAATTGGGGTAATTGGCTAATGAAGTGTTAGGTGATTGGTCGATGATGTGGATAGGCTGTGCGGGTTGCGCGCGGTTTGTTCGGCGCGCGAAGTTGTTCACTGGAGGAACGCCACTTGGCTGCCTACTCCGCTTTCACGTCCGTTCGCGCTGCATCGGGATTGTCTTCGATTAAGTTGCTGGATCTGCTGACCAATCGCTATCACCTTGGGATCCTGCGTCGAAGCACGCCGACGTATCTGCAGGTGGAACTCTCGGGGACTTCGTGTTTTCATACGGGGCAGCGGGTGCGGTTCATCGTGGCGGATGATCAGTCGCTGGTCTCTCGGACGGCGATGCATCGTGGCTTTATCACCAACGTGTTTGCCGGAGAGAAGGACAGGGTGAACGTGTATGTGGCGAGGCTGCCGGAGACGGCGGTGGCGTGAGGACGTAAATGAGCCACAGACAGACACAGACAAAAACAGACAAACATAGACAAAAATAGACAAACACAGACAGATTTTGAAATTTGAATTTCCAACTTTGTCTGTGGCTGTCTGTGGCTCATTTAGTCGCGGCATTCGAGGGGGGCATGGTCAGTGAGGGTGAAATCCGTTAGGCTGTGACGCCCTTGACATGGAAGAGTGATGACGGATTGGGTCGAAAAGACAAATGAGCCTGCGCCTCGGAAGAGTCCGGTGAAGCGGATCATCTGGCTGCTGGTGAAGGTGGCGATCGCGGCGGCGGGGGTGTGGTGGGTCGTGCATTCGCTCACGTGGGAAGATACGTCCGGGGGGGAACCAGGGCTCAAGTCGATTCTGATCGAGGCACGGGAAAAATGGTATCTGCTGGTTTTTGCATGGGCTATCCTGGTGATTCAGTTTGTCGTGACGGCGAAGCGCTGGCAGGCACTCATGCGACCGCAGGGCATCAAGGTCGGCTTCTGGAAAAGTTTGCAGATCACTTTCGTGGGGCAGTTTTATTCGATCCTGCTGCCGGGGATCACCGGCGGCGACCTGGTGAAGATTGTCTACGCGGCGCGGCTGACCGGCTCGAAAACCAAGTCGATCGTGACCGTCGTTCTGGATCGGGTGATCGGTCTGGTGGCGTTGATGGTGATCGGCGGTATCTCCGCGGTGTGGCAGTTTTTCGCGGGCGCAGGACGTGATGCGACGCTGAAGGAAGTCGTGCTGGTGATCGCCGTGGTGATGGGTGCCCTGGTCGTCGGATGCGTGGTTTACTTTTCGCGGCGGTTGCGAGCGGTGACTGGTATGCAAAAACTCATCGATCATCCCAGGACGCCCTATTTTGTGAAGCGAGCCGACGAAGCGCTGCACCAGTATCGCGGGCATTTCGGGCTGCTGCTGTGGGCGTTTGGAATCTCCGCGGTTTCGCAGTTGGCCTTGCCGATATCGGCGTGGTTCTCGGGAATGGCTCTCGGCATCGATATGAATCCCGGCTATTACCTGGCGTACATTCCGGTGGCGATTTTGGCGGCGAGTCTGCCAGGGCTACCGCAGGGAATCGGATACGTTGAAATTATCATGAGATATTATTTCTCGACACGCGGGACGGCGACGGACTCACAGGCGTTTGCCTTGACGCAGGCCGTGCGATTCCTGCCGATCTTGTGGAATTTAATGGGAGCGTTCTGGGTGGTCACGGGGAAATTCTCCCGGCATCAGGCCCTCGAAGAAGAAAAACAAATGACGTGACACGGGCATCTTGCCCGCCACCAAGAGAAAACCACATGAACGGAGAGCTCAGAGACGCACAGAGAGTTTCCCAATGCCAGCTTGCTAAAAACGCCCGATATTCGTAGAGTGTTTTGTCAGTTCGCCGACATAGCTCAGCGGTAGAGCGAGGCTTTCGTAAAGCCTAGGTCGTCGGTTCAAATCCGACTGTCGGCTGTGTCTTCTCCCCTTTCTAACAGACATCTTAATGTTGCAAGCCGGTAACGCTTCGGTCAACTTCCGGAGAAGTGTTTGTAGTGACAGATACGATTATCTGCCGGAAGCAAGAGTTGCGAGGGCGAGAGTCACTAATATGGAAACGATGACGAATACGGCTACTGCCAAATGGGTAGGGACCTGCAAAAGAAACGCGCAAACGGAGAGCACCACACCTCCGAGCAGACAAGCACTGACTATCATAAGTCACCTCCAAATACGGCAGTTACTTCCAAATTTATCAGCGTCAGAATGGCGTTCGAACCGCAGTTGTTTTGTCGCTATACTTGTCGCGTCCGATATGCGACACTTTTTTTATGCCGCAGACTTTGCATTTGAAACTTACGATTGATGGGTATGAGGTGGAGGCTGCTGTTGAAGTGCCGGAGCAGCCGAGTCCGCGGCGTTTGCTTTTGCCGATTTTGCAGCGGTTGGCTGATACGGTGGTGCACATTGCGGAGCAGTCTTGTGCGGCGAAAGTGTCGTGTCGTAAGGGATGCGATGCGTGCTGCCGGCAGATGGTTCCCATCAGTCCGACGGAGGCTTACGCTTTGGCTGCCTTGATGGAGAGGGTGCCGCCGCGGCGTGTGGCTGCGATTCTCGAGGGTTTTGATCGGGGACGTGAGAGGCTTGCGGATGTTGGTCTGCTGGGTCGCCTGCAGGATCGGCAGGTGCTCACGAGCGATCAGCAGCGGCAGTTGGATCGCGACTATTTTGCTGCCGACGTTGCCTGTCCGTTTTTGGAAGATTGTGCCTGCGGCATTTATCCTGACCGGCCCCTCGCTTGCCGGGAATTCCTGGTTACCAGTCCCGCTGAGCATTGTCAACATCCTACCGCTGATAAGGTGACGCAGCTTCCGCTGAGCGCCAAGGTTTCCCTGGCGTTAATCGCTCAGGACCAAAACTGGCTGCCACTGATTCTTGCCCGTGATTTCGTCAGCACGCATCCCGAGCTCATCTCCGCAGAATCTCCCGCGCAAAGTTTGCAACAAATCCTGAGCGTGCTTTAGCCTGATGCGTTGCCACGCAAGGCTATTGGCGCTTTCCCAAAAATGGGCATCCACTCATCCGTGGTCTGCGTACAAACATCTCGGAGCTTCGCATCGTTGTGCGGGGCATTGTTCAAGTCATCGGCGTATTTCAACGCGACCGATCTGTGGTATCACTTTTCCATTTTTAATTGTGAGGGGTCATTTTATGGTTTCCATGCTTTTCGGGTCTTTGTCTTCCAAGGGAGTTTTCCGCAACAGTTCAGCGTCGCTACGCCAAGGCAGGCGGTTGCGCAGAGGGTGTGGCAGGAGGTTGCAATTGGAGAATCTGGAGAGTCGGCTTTTGTTGTCGGTTTCCTCCGCGGATTACGCACAGATTCGAGCGATGTATTCGGACTTGAACCTCTCGTCGGACATGTCGTCGTATAACGTCATCGAAATCGATGCGGCGGATCTTTCTGACGCGGCGATCCGCGCCGCCATCACCGAGGCCGGCACTACTCCCGGCGACGATCTGATCGTCTGCCGAACGACCACTTCGCAAAATAGCATCACACTGACGGGTGGCGAACTCTATATTGCTATTGACGCTGCGACGCAAGGTTCGCTTGCGATTGTTTCGCTGGGCGATACGCCGTTGACGATTGATGCGGGTCAGCAGTCCCGCGTGATGTGTATCTGGGACGGTAATGTCGCTCTGGGCGGACTGACGATTGTAAATGGGAATATCAGCGGCAGCGATGGCGGCGGCATATGCAATTACTCTTCCGGGACCTTGACGGTGACGGATTCGACCATTACGGGCAATCATGCGGACGGCAACGGTGGCGGCATATATAACTATGGCAATATGATGATGACGAATTCAATCGTCACGGGCAATACGGCCGGCAGCGGCGGCGGGGGAATCTATCATGTTCTTGGCGTTTTGACGGTGACCAATTCGGCCATCACGGGAAATACGGCCAACAATGGCGGCGGACTATACGATATCGATGCGGCGTCCATTACTGTGACAAACAGTACCATTGCGGGGAATGCTGCCGCCAGTGCCGGCGGGGGAATCAGTAATTCGTATAGCCCGGTGACGCTGGTGAATAGTATTGTTGTCCATAATTCGGCGGCGGCTGGTTCAGATATATCCCGTTCGTACGGAAAAATGAACGGATATAATAATTTAACCACATTTACGGAATGGGACGACTCGCAGGGCAATGTGTCGTATGACTCCGGCAGGGCATTGTTCGTGGACGAGGCGAACGGGGATTATCAGCTTGCCGCGGGTTCACAGGCGATTAACAAGGGAGACAATACACGGGCCGCGGCCCAGGGATTGACAGGCAGTTCGTTGGACCTGGCGGGAAATCCGCGAATTGTCGATGGGACGATCGATATCGGAGCGTTTGAATTTCAAGGAAGCACGACGCAGGAACTGAATGCCCCGGCGTCGGCGTCGGTGTCGAACGTCGGCTCGCAGAGCGTTACGTTGTCGTGGGAGAAGGCGACGGAGGGAAGTGGTGGAGAGGAGGCGGACGGATACAAGGTCGAGTGGTATGTCGGCGATACGCTGGTCGGTTACAAGATGGTGACGAGTGGCAATACGCTGTCGACCGTGATCACCGGGCTGCAACCGGAAACGGCGTATACGTTCCGCGTGTACACCACGGCGAATGGAGATAGTTCAACGGATTACGCCAGCGTTTCCGCGACGACCACGTCTCAAATCGGTCCAGCGAGCCTGGTGCCCGATGCGTCGGTGAAGGCACCGACGAAGCCGAAGGCGAGCTTGATGGGGTCGCAAAGCGTGACGTTGTCCTGGGTGGCCGCGGCGGGAGATGGGGGGATGAATGGGTATCAAATCGAGTGGTATGTCAAGAAAACGTTTGTTGGCAGTATGACGGTTGCGGGCAGTGACATCACTTCGGCGGAGATTGACGGTTTGCAGCCGGGGGTTGCGTACTCGTTCCGTATCTACACGACGACGAGTGATGGGAAGATTTCCGCGAAGTATGTCAATGTGTCGGCAAAGACCAAGGCGGCTCCGGCGCCGTTGTCTGTGAAGGCCAAGGCCGACGGGATGAATGCGATTGTGATTTCTTGGAGTGCTCCGAAGGCGACGACAGTGCCGAGCGATCTGGATGTGGTCGGTTACAAGATTTATGATTCCAGTGGCAACCTGGTCGGCACGGCTGCGGCGGGCGATACGTCGTTCCGGGTGGCGGATTTGTCGCAGCCGAATGGCACTTATTCATTTAGAATTGTCGCTGTTTATCAGCCGAAGTCCGGCGGCGCAATGGTGGAATCGAGCAAGGCGGTGACGGTGAAAGCGAAGACGACGGCATTTCTCGCGCCGAAACTGGTTAAAGCGATGGACGGCGATCGAGATGCTACAAGTATCACGCTTCGTTGGCTGGTGAGTCCCGATGCCGACGGCTTCGATGTGACGTGCTTGCAGAACAAGATGCCCATCGTGCTGGATTTCAGCGACGGCGGGAACGCGAGCTTTATCCGTGACAGCAACGACAAAATCGTCGGCGTCACGATCACCGGCCTGAATCCCGGCACGAAATACGCATTTGCCATCCGCGGAACGAATTCCGTGTTGGATGTGGAATCGGCGATTCTGAAGGTATCGGTCGCGACGTTAAAACTCACGGCCACGAAAACGGCGTGATCCAGTTAGAGGGTGAGCGGACGGTGCAGCCGATGGATGGCTACACCGTTTTGTATGGCGATATGTGTGAGAGCTGCTGTCGCCGGGTCGCGGGGATGCGTGTTTGCCAGTGATGCGAACTTTGCCAGCAGCGATTGCCACTCGGTGGGGGGGATCAGATGTGGTGGCGGTGGGATTTCGAGGAAGCGTTTGCGTGAGGCTCCCAGCACCAGCGGTACATGTAACGCGGATTGTAATTCGTGCGATCGCAGGGCCAGTAGCCAGTTGTCGTGCGGCGTTTTGCCGAAGCCCAGGCCAGGATCGATGGCGATTTTGTTTTGTGGAATTCCGGCCAACTTTGCAGCCGCGATACGGTTGGCTAGGAATGTGCGGACAGTGGTGAGAATGTCGGGATCGTCGTGGGGAGGATTGTTTGGATAGCTTGCACTGATGTGCATGAGAATGATACCGGCGTTGCTTTTGGCGATCAGGGGCAGCATTTCCGGATCGTGCGTGCCGGCGGAGATGTCGTTGATGAGGTCCGCGCCGTGCTGGATTGCCTGGTGTGCGACTGTGGCGGAGCGGGTGTCGATGGAGAGGTAGTACGGTCGTTCCCGCGGCAGTTGCGCAAGCAGTGGCATGAGGCGGCGAAGTTGCTCGTTGGTGTCGGTGGACAGGACGCCCGGGCGGAAGAAAGAGGATGCTTCGGCGCCCAGGTCCAGGATCTGCGAGCCTTGTGCGACGAGGGTTTCCAGATGCGTCATTGCGGCGGTTGGTGCGATGTGCCGGCCGGTGTCGGAAAAGCTATCGGGCGTGAGGTTCACGATACCCATGAGGGCCGGTGTGCGAATCGCGTTGAAATGGAACGGCGTGGGCATGCGGGGATTATAAGCGAACGCCCGCGGTCCGGGCGGACGACGGGCGTTGCAGTGGGAAGGAAGGAGTATCCAATGTATGGCCAATGCACGGCACCGTTGAATCCGTGCCAAGGCGCATACCTGCTATCGGCTAAGGGGAGAGTCGAGATAATCAAGATCGCCAAGAAATAAAAAAAGCCTTGCGAGGAATCGCAAAGCTTCGTGGGACCGCAATCTTACGATTGCGGTTCTGATAACAAAAACCCTCGGCGGAGCCGGAGGCTGATGGAGACTTACTTCGCCAGCTCGATAGTGAAACTCTTGGCGATTGTTTTGGGACCGCATTTGATCGTCCAAGAATCGGTTGGGCTGTTGACGATGTGCGAGTCGGTTTTGGGAGTGCCGTGCTTTTCGGTGGGGATGGGCGGGGCTTTTTTGGCACCTTTGGCCTTTCCTTTAGCGCCTTCGACGGGGGCCGCGGTGGGAGGGGGGACGTAGCCGGGGATGGGGACGTCTACCTGGTCGCCTTCTTCCCAGTTATAGGTCACCTTGACTGGTCGGAAACCGCCGGCGGGTTCCTTGTAGTCGACGTCGACGCGGAGGTCGAAGATGCAGGTGGTGTTTTTCTGGGTACCGGCGAATTTGAGTTGGACGTTGCGGGAGTTGGCGGGGACGTCAGAGAAGACCAGGAGCGTGCTGCAGCCGGGGTTGGCTTGTGCGAGTTTGCCGACGTCTTTCCAGGTTTGACCGTTGTCGAAGGAGGCGGTGATGGTGTAGGTGTCCCTGTTGGGGTCGCGGGCACGCCAGTGGATGCTGGTGCGAACGCGTGTGATGTCGCCAGGGGTGGTGATGGGGAGCGTGGCGGAGCCTTGGCCGGTGTTGCCGATGGCGAAGCGTTTAACGGAGGCGGAGCCGTCGACGGTGGGATGGAAGTCGGCGATGGAGAGGGCTTGGATGCGGACGGGTTTTTCGGGGTCTTGCTTGAGGTCGGTGAATTTGGTGTCGGAGCTCATGTTGCCTTGGACGGTGATGGTGCCTTCCTGGTCACCGGCGGCGAAAGTGATTTTATTGTCGCCTTCGGTGATCACGGGGAGTGGGGCTTGGGAGTGTTGGAAGCGGTTGACGAGTTTGAGAGCGTCAAGGCCTGCGCCGGCGCCGGTGAAGTCGAATTTCACGCGGTAGTCGTATTTGCCGAAGATGAAGGGTTTGAGGTCGGTTTTGGCTTCGCCGGCTTTGTCGGCGGAGGCGATTTCTTTCCAGTCGAGACCGTTGTTGAGGGAGATGGAGGTTTTCATCGAGCCGCCGGCGAGGTTGGTGTCGAGGTCGCCGCCGAGATAGACGTAGGAGCAAGGCATGCGGACGATGAGGGTGGCGGGTTTGGCGGGGTCGGTGATGCGGATTTTTCCGTCGTTGATGGTGAGGTTATCGCATTGGAGAGCGGTTTGTGCGAGCTTGGAGTCGGCGAGTGCGTCGTATTCGTCGGTGCCGTTGCCGACGCGGCCGGGGTTCTTGTCGCCCAGGTCCTGCTGGAGGGAAAGGCTGGTCATGTCGCCGGCGAGGAATTTGGCGATGATTTTGGGGTTGGGATTGAGCCCGGAGGCGACTTCTTTGGCGAACCAGTTACGGGTGATTTTTTCGCCTTCGCGGAGCTGGACATTGAGCTGGTAGCCCATGAGCGAGCCGTAGTCGTAGACCTTCCAGGCGGGCTTGGGGTCCGGGGGGGAGGAGGTCATTTTGGATTTGTCGTCTTCGTGTTTGTAGTTGTATTCGACGAGGTTGGTGGCAAAACCGTGGTTGGTGGTGCCGTGAACTTTGCCGGGAGCTTCGGCGCGGCAGAAGCCGTCCTGGCTGTAGAACTGGTATTGTTTGCCGGTGGGGGAGTCGTTGGCGGAAGCGAAGAGGGGTGGTCCTTTTTTCCAGCCCCAGTCTTTGGCGAAGTTCATGCGGTCGGCATCGTTGGCGACTTCGGGGTGGTCTTTTTTCCAAGCCATGATGTCGGCTTTCATTTCGTCGACGGAGGCGATGTCGCCTTGGCCGGGGGTACCGTCTTTGCCGGGCTTTTGGAGGAAGAAGGTCAGGGATGCGTCGAGCAGGTGCCAGGAATCGTTGTACCAGACTTCGGGGACGGAGTGGGCGTTGATGCTGCGTCCGCGGGCGGGCATGCCGATGTAACGGGCGAGGCCTTCGATGTTGGAGGCGGCGCAGCAGCACATGCCATAGCCGTAGACGTGGAAGGTTTTGAAGGGTTCGTGGACGTTGCCCAAGGGGTTGTTTTCATTGGCATCCTGGAGTCCTTCGCCCGGAGGGCCGGCCTGGTGGCGGTACTTGGTGACGGTTTTCCAAATGGCGATCGCTTTGTCCTGGTCGCTCATGCCCTCCTTGATGTAGGTTTTCTTCCAGGCCTCGGGCGAGGAGATGTCTTCGGATTTGTCGGAGAGGATGTTGATGTGGGAGACGATGCCGGGGGTATTCTCCGCCAGGGTGAGGCTGGTGGTTCCGGCGATCGCGGCGAGACTGGCCAGGGACAAGATCACCTTACGAAATGAGTCGGTCATGAGCTTTCTCCAAGGACTGATAATTAGGAAGAATAGAAATGTAACGCATCCACGGCGGTGTTGTTGCATGAATCTGCGTTTTTCGGGACGTCCGTCATCTGAAAATCAGAGCCGCGACCGTGAGGGAGCGACCGTGCGGCAATGGAGGGGGAGGAACGGTGTCTGTCGCTCCCTGACGGCCGCGGCTCTGATCGTCATGTGCGTTTGCCCTCCGCAAAAATAAAAAACTCTTGATTTTGGTGGAGTTTGTGGTACATCTCTATGTGGCGTTCTGCCGCGTGGAGGCCCTGCAAGGGGCGGTGAAATAGGTGGGTTTGCCCTTTTCACAGTTTTCTGACCAAGGGAGCCGTACCAAAGGGAGCCGTACCAAGGGAACCGTGAATATGTTGCATGTCAAGCCATTTGTTCAATTCGTGGAAGCCAGGCAAGGCAAGAGCAAAGCCCGGCTGGCCTACAAACATCGGCACGTTTTGGAATCCTTCGAAAACAGGACCCTGCTCTCGGCCGTTGCGTTATTGCCGGGCATTTCGATTCCCAACCATCACGCCCTCTCCGTTGCGCTCGTCGCTCCTCAGGCTCAGGCCGCCTCCGTTCCCGTCGCCAGTTCCGCCACCCTCGCCGCTACCGCCACGCCCGATGGCTACAACGCCAACGACTGGGCGAAATACTCCGCCGCCGTCGCCAACAACGGACTCGCCGCGGACGAAGTAGCATGGACAGAAATCGATGGCGAAATGAGACTCACCACAGTCTATGCGACTAACAGCAGTCTAAGCGGTGCGCTCGACTTGTCCGGCTGCACGGCTCTGCAAACGCTCGATTGCGGCAACACCAGCGTGCCGCCACCTCCGAACGTCCCCGACCACTATGGCCCCAACCAATTGACATCCCTGAATGTCTCCGGCTGCACGGCCCTGCAATCTCTCAATTGCGACGGCAACCAATTGACGTCCCTGAATCTCTCCGGTTGCACGGCTCTGCAAACTCTTTTTTGCGACTACAACCAATTGACATCCCTGGATGTCTCTGACTGCAAGGCTCTGACCTGGCTCTATTGCTACCTCAATCAACTGACGTCCCTGAACATTTCCGGCGGCACGGCTCTGGAAGAACTCTGTTGCCTCGGCAACCAATTGCCTTTTTCAACATTGCCCCTGATCAGTTCATTGCCTTCGGACTGTCGCTACTATTATGACCCGCAAAACAACATCCCCATCGTGTCATCGCTCGTGTTCGGTTCGACATTGGACCTTTCTAAAGAGTACAAGACCGACGGAGCGGCGACCGCGTACACATGGTATTACGCCGACGGAACCGTCGTTCCCCAAAACAATTACATGGAAACCAACGGCAAATTCGTGTTCCTGGGCCTCAAGAATGGCGACACCATCTACTGTACGATGACCAATGCGAAGTTCCCGGGTTTGACGCTGCAAACGACGCCGGTCACGATTGGTGTTTCGGCCGGGGCGATTGCCGATCCGACGAAAGCCAATGGCGTTAAGAGCAGTTCTTCGCTCTCGACCGTAACGCTCACCTGGAACGCCAGCGACAAAAACGCGGAATATGTGGTTACCTGTACTTCGCCTTTGGGCATTGCGTCGCAAACGGTGACAGGCGACCAGGTGGTCTTCGACGGATTGCAGGCCGGGACATCTTACAAGTTTAGCGTCGTGGCGAAGAATGCCGAGGGGAAAGCCGCCGCCGCCGTGAATGTCAGCGTGAAAACGCAGGCTTACGCCGCCGTTAAGAACGTCAAAGCGACGGGTTCGTTGGCTTCTGTAACGTTAACCTGGAACGCCTCGACGCTCCCGGAAACCACCGGCTACGAAGTCTACCGATTGGACGGTAAGACAGAAACGCTCGTATGGTCCGGACGCGCCACCACCGCGATCATCGACGGCTTAACCGCATCAACGAAGTATACTTTCGTTGTGCGTGCCGTTGCGGACATGGGCGATGGCAATAGCGTGAGTTCAGCGGACGCGAAAGTGTCCGTGTCAACCGCCAAGTACGCTGCCGTCACGCAAATCAAGGTCACAAGTTCGTTGTCTTCGGTGACATTGACCTGGAACGCCTCGCCCTTCCCAGAAACCACCGGCTACGAAGTGTTCCGCTTGGACGGCAAAACAGAAACGCTTATCTGGTCCGGCAGCGATATCACCGCGACGATCGAGGACCTGATCTCATCCACGAAATATACATTTTATACCTTTATTGTTCGTGCGGTATCATCGACTTTGGACATTCAGTCGGCAGACGCGAAAGTTTTAGCGTTAATCATCAAGTGAACAATCTGAAAGAAGGATATACGCACGATGAAGACCGGTGCATCTCCCACGATTTTGACCAATGCTCTGGCCAATTTTGATCGTGCGGCCGATCTGCTCAAGGGGCAGTTTGGCGCGGACCTACTTGCCGTTCTTCGTGAGCCCAAGGAGCGTATCGAGCTTTCGATGGGGCCGCAGGGGAAGGACGGTTCGCTTCGCCGTGTTCGCGGCTTCATCGTCCGACATAACGATGCTCTGGGGCCTTCCAAGGGCGGCATTCGCATGTCGGAGGCTGTCACGCTCGACGACATCACGGGGCTGGCGATGGAGATGACCTGGAAATGTGCTCTCATCGGCGTGCCCTTCGGCGGCGGCAAGTCCGGCATTGTTGCAGATGCCCGGAGCATCAATCCCTTCGATAAAGAAACGATCATCCGCTCCTTCGCCCGTAACGCTCATCGACATATCAGTCCGCAAGTCTATGTGCCGGCTCCAGATATGGGCACGAATGAACGTGATATGGGACATCTCAAGGATGCGATTGCGTTTTCTCAGGGGGTTGCCACCACGCGAGGGTGTTATGTGACGGGCAAGCCGGTGATTCTTGGCGGTATTCCCGGCCGCCGTGAGGCTACCGGCCGTGGTGTGGTCGTGTGCGCTCTGAAAGCTTTGCAGGTGCATGGCATTGATCCCTGCAAAGCGACGGCGATTGTGCAAGGTTTCGGGAACGTCGGCGCCGCAAGTGCCACGCTCTTCGCCGAAGCCGGCGTGAAAGTCATCGCCGCCAGCGACATCACCGGCGCCGTGTTCAAAGCCGACGGACTCAACGTGCCCGCTCTCCACAAACACGCTTCCTCAGCCGGCGGCATCCACGGCTACAAAGCTCCCGGCGTCAAGACCATCGACGGCCAAGCTATGCTTGAATTGCCTTGCGACGTGCTCATCCCCGCCGCCTCGGCCAATCAGATAACCATCGACAATGCTAAAAATATTCGCGCCAAGATGATTATTGAAGGCGCCAATGGGCCGACCAGTGTCGCGGCGGACGAAATTCTCGCCGGCCGCGAGATTCCGATTTATCCCGACATTCTCGCCAACGCCGGCGGCGTGTTCGTCTCCTACCTCGAATACACGCAGGAAACGCAGGCGGAGCAGATGAGCGAAGAAGCTGTTCGCGATCGCCTCACCCGTCGTATGCAGGAACGTTTCGACGCCGTCTGTCAGACCGCCAGGGATCGCAAACTCTCCCTCCGTGACGCCGCGATGGTTCTGGCTGTTAAAACCGTCTGTGAAGCTCTCGAAGCCAAGGGCCGCTTGCCATAACGCCCCCGCGCAATCAGAGCTGCGAGCGTAAGCTCGCTTCGTCGTAACCGCAATCGCACGACCCTGCGAGCTTACGCTCGCGGCTCTGATCGTGTGGCGGCTGCCACCATCGCCTTGATCTGCTCGAAGCATTCGGCGCCTTTTCCGACCTGATAACAACTGGCGGTCGGGCTGACAATCAGGTCGCGGTGGTCATCGAAGGTGTCCGCGATTAACTGACGCGCTTCCTCATAAATCTGTTCAGGCGTGTGTTCGTACATATGTGCAATTTGAATGTTGCCCTCCAGGCACATTTTTCCGCGGGCCAGGCGCTTGGCTTCCTTTGCGGTAATGTCGCCCATCGGCGGCGGCTCGAAGGGATGCAGCACATCTACGCCTAAATCCACGAATTGCTGGAATACCTGTCCGATTTTGCTGTGGCAGTGGACGTGGATTCGTCCGCCTCCTCCACAGGCTTCGTGGACGGCGTCGATGATCGCCTTGTCGTAACGCGCATTGAAGTCCTTGAAATCCTCCGGCCCGTGCAGCGGCGGCACAATCCACTCCTGACCGAGAAAAGAAAAGTACGGCCCGATGCCAAGCGAGAGCGCGTGGCGAAGGCGGCGAAGCAGGATTTCCTGCTGGCGCTGGCACATGGCGTGCACAATGTCGCGGTCCGACACGGTGAAATAGGCGAATGTTTCAGATCCCATCAAGGACGCCACGGTGCCGCCGGGGTTACCGCCTAGGATCGCGTCGGCGATTCCGCGGTCGCCGATTTGGCGGTTGGCTTCGTGGAAGAACGAGCCATCGCCGCAAAACTCCGGCAACGGCAGCGACAACCACTTCTTCGCATCTTCAGGTGTTTTAATGAAGTGTTCCTGACAATAGCCCGGCAGCAGCCGCAGACCCTCCAGCATCACCGACTGCAAATCGCCTTCGGGCGTGTGCAGCGTGGTGATCTCCTTCGCGAAATCGTCCGAGTACGGCTGGCGGGTCACCGTGATCTTGTGTGGCTTTTCGAGACGGTGCAGATCGATTGGGATTTTGCGATCGGTATGTTCGTTGACCCACGCTTTAACCGGTTCATAGCTCGCATCGGACGGCCAGAACGTGCGGATGTAGACGCCGGGCCGATCGAGTTCCTGATGCGTGTAACAGCGGTGTAGGCGTTCGCGGGAAGTCAGGGTGGTCATGAGGGATCCTTTATTGATGCGAGGAAGAAGTTAAAAGAGTAAAAGAGTAAAAGTTAAAAGGTACAAGGTAAAAGTTAAAAGGGGTTATGATGCCAGTTTGACCCGTATTTGTCGATGGCTGGTGAGGTTGTGGCGCGGGTTTTTACGATACAGCACGATATCCAATGAGCCCTGGCTGATGTGCCAGGCGTCTTGAAGTTGTTGGAGCAAAGGGGGCGGCGGCACGGTCGCGGACAAGTCCGTGGGTGTGAGAAGCGTGAGGATTTGGAA
>Ga0123357_10005722_pt1 | contig 14958 bp, 8 predicted proteins | sample TergutEmb28metaG_FD_89873 | JGI IMG/M metagenome (GOLD analysis project Ga0123357, IMG submission 89873) | Embiratermes neotenicus P4 segment gut microbial communities from Petit-Saut dam, French Guiana - Emb289 P4 | ecosystem: Host-associated > Arthropoda: Insects > Digestive system > Gut ...
ATTTTAAACATGTTATATACTCTCCGTTTTTTCCTCTTCAAAATGCAGTTTGTTTCATAAATCTAACATATTTGGTTCCTGTATTATTCACATTTTATATACAGGCTGTGCTAAAATTAAAAAAAAAAATAATTCCGGCGCCAAAAGGTTAATTAAAAAGATCGCTGAGGTCACACATATGTAGAATCCGCGTTTCATTGCAGACTTTTTCAGCTGGAATACTGAATATTATTTGATCTGGAAGGTGAAGTTCTTCCAGGAGCTCCAATGACAAAGAGAAGTTTCGCACTAGCGACCGCGTAACGTTTTATACTAAAGGAGGTTTTCGCTTTATAAGCGTATTTAATTGCATAAATTGTAAAATAATCTAGTCTGCAAATGTCAGACTGTAATATAGTTCACGACTTTTATTCCATCGCTCACAACTTCGTTTGCTGGAGCCTGAGATCCTCTTTCGCGAGAGATTCGCGGTGAATGGTACATACAATATGTGCGCAGTGTTTAATATTTGGCACGGGAATCTATGTATCTTCCCATCATGGTATCGGCACCGTAATCCTATATGCATACATACATACACTAACAATTTTTTTTTTCTTCTTCTAAAGGAGTTCATTGTCTTTAAACAATCCATCTGTAATTTTGAAGTTGTCTTCTCACGTAACGTGTTCTTCAGATGATCTGCACAACAATACTGCTACTAGCATTTTGCCTTCTTAACGATATATAACGCACACGATGAGGCGTAATTATCATGTTAACGATACCAGTTGGGTTTAAAATTTAATACTGTACGAAATTTGTAGGGTAGATATGTTTCGGTGTTTGCGTAGCCTCTTTACTGTGTCGCTTGACAAAGCCATAGTACTTTGAAGCATCAGCGTGTATTTGCTTCCATGTTTGTTGTGTAATAACGCACTTCTTCGTTGCAGCCTGAAGAGCTAATGTTTCGCCAATAATGAATGACTCCATTGTTCTTCCGTCGTAAGAGACGAGAAGAGAATGTACTTTGATCGTTGGATGGAACGGCTGTGTTAATTCATTACGGTCGGGAATCTTGGTCCGGTTTTAATAAAGCAATAAAATTTATTGAACGAAATTTGTTTTGGTTTTCTCTAAGACTTTTATCTGAAATATTTCTCATTCTAATAACAATTCAGCGATATATTATCATAATTGCTCATACGTCTTCATGTAACGTACCCGTTATTATTGTCATATTCAATCGAACTTGAATTTTCGGAACAGGTTTTCGCATAATCTTCAGCTATCAAATTTCATGAAAATCTGTCCAGTGAGAGCCGCGTTGTTCCATGCGAACGGACGGACAAGCCGACATGACGAAGTACCTATTCGCTTTTCGCGATTTCGCGAACGCGCCTGTTTGATTTATTATTAACGTCTCAGATATTTTTAAATTTGTGTTATTTTTGTCCACATTACCCACGTTCTTCTGGTTTTATTTGGCTCTTGATGCAGTCTATTTATTTATCTTATAAGTTAATCCGTGCCGATGCTTGTGTTTTTGAGGATCAGTAATTAGTGGTGGGTGAAAACTTAACCAGACGCGGGTAATTCAAGAAATCAGGTTGTGCGTCAATGTTCTTCAATTGCGTATACTCTTACAGCTGTGATTTGTGTCAGACTTTACTGTGAATTATTGAAGTCTGCAGATCGTTAATGTACGGTTCGCACAATTGGGAAGTTGTGATTCAGTTTCATTTGGTGTATTGGTAGAGTTGTGTACATGCCACAAGCATGACTAGCTAGGACAAAGAGGGATGAGTACGTTGTGTTATAGATCCAGAATTAGCACACTAAGTGTCATGATTAAAAGATTTTAAATATTTGCCGCCCTGTGTGAGATTAAAACATGCCAGTTGAAGTAGTTTAATGTGATATCAGTTGTTCATGTTGTACAGTTTGTACTGTTGCATTAAATACCCCTCGATAATACTCTGTTTAAATATTTATATGTGCATTTATGTGGTGTGGTTTCGAGTTGGGGAGATGGTATCGTTTTTAAAATTTACCCCATTCTCCTCTTGCACAATGTGTACTTGTTCCTGTTCCAGTCATTGCAGTTCTAGGGGTCATGTAGTCAGCAGGGCACGAGGGATGGAGGTCAAGGCCGTGTGCGGTTGCTGGACCACTCTCCCCTCGATCTCTCTTTCTCTGTCTCCCCCATGAATCTTTTAAATTCTGCTTTGCAGGTCGTTATAAATACTTTGACATACAAGCAATAGCGTAAATGCTTGTAGTGAAATGCGTGGTTCGCTTTCAAAAGTTTTTATTTTTTTATTTTTTATTTTTTTAATTTTTCAATGACTGTTGCAACACCTTCTGTTAATTGTCGAAAACATGAAACCGAATTCAGGGCAGAATTGTTAAGCCATTTCAAGTTATACAGACCTACCGTCAGTTGTGTTAATGTTTTATTTGTGTAATTTAAGTTTTTAATTGAACAGTAGCTTGAAGTCTTGTGTTTATTTCATGCATACAGGGTCATAGGGTCAATTATAGTCAGAACATTTTATTTCCGGCGATTGCGAATGTGTCACACATATTTGTTTTTGTTATGATTATTTTCATTATCATCATCGTGGTCATTATCATCACCACCACCACCACCACTATTCATTATTATTGCAAGCAGACACCTGCTTATTTTTTTCGAAGAAATTAATTAAGCACAGGTTTTGCCTACTTTAATTTATTTTTGGCATCACATCAAAGGTTTGTACCGTCGATGTGTTTGTGACTTTTGTTTTACTTACAATACTGCACATGCTGTTAATGTTGGAATTAAGTATTTATCGCTTGTCGTCACACAGAATATCACTACTAACCACAACTGCCCCGTAGTTATTGCTGGAAATTAAATGTGCACTGCAATTTTGGCACGATCGTCATGTGCATGCCACAGAATTTTACCCGTGAACACGGTGCATGCTGTTTGAAGACACATTGTTCGAACGTTCCCGGACTGCGCTGCAAGCAGCGTCATTTGGCGTGATTTAGTAGACTGTCTCGATCCTGTTGCTGTGTTCCATTTAGTCTCGACGTGTTTTGTTGCCGAGTAAAAATAATTATTTTATTTAAAGGAAGTGGACATGGACAAGTTTTGAAAAACCTTATAACGGTACCTCGTATTTGTTAGAAATTCTTGTACAAAAGGGGTAAAACTGTTAAGGAAATTCACGATTTGTGAAGAATGTCATTGGGCGATGAGGCATTACGTCGGTCGTAGGCGTCTGAATGGTGGGCACCTAACAGACGTGGTCGAAGATCGTGGGTAGACGACCATGCATTTGGCCGCCCATTAACGGCGCTAAGTGATAGAAGAAATCAACGCAGGCCATGTCTTGGTGTGTTCATATCGACCATTAACAGTATGAAAAGTGGCGGAAGACATGGGAATTTCCTAAGAATTGTTCTTCACAATTATGACTGTAAATTGGGCATGCGGCAAATCTCCAGAAATTTATTCAACGACAGCTGAACGACAAGATAATCGACGGAATACTCGTATTTACACAAACCTATTACAACAAGCGACACGAGACGAGAACGTCACGAAATTAATTAATGAATACGGGTTATGAGATATGGGTCTGTGGATACGACACCGAAACAAGGCAGCATTCTTCACAATGGAAGTCAAATCAACCCCAAGGCCGAAAAGAGCGCGACAGAACAGATGAAGTACTAAGGCCATGCTGGGTGTTTTCTTCGACTGCCGAAGTTTTATGCATTTGAGTTCATTCCTAGAGGACCAACAGTGAATCAGGAATTCTATCTGACCGTTTTTGGTCGTCTGAGTGAGGCGAAAGAAGCTACCGGCCGTCTCGCATCATCACAGCTGGTTTCTGCACCACTAGTTCCACGCACATAGCGTTCTCCAGCCAGAATTTTCTCACATAAAACATAAAGTGGTTATACATCCACCCTGCAGCCCAGCGGGCTTGTCCCTGTTCCCGAATTTAGGAGGCACTTGAAAAGAACGTCAATTTTAATCAACATAGGAAATACAAGAAAACACGCTAGGGCAACTAACCAATACCTCAGTATCGTATATGGAATGCTGGAAAACTTTGTCGGAACCGCAGTAAGGAAACAGGGGAACATTCAGGATGGGATAATTTTTAATAAAATTTATCCACTACATATTACTGTGTTTTGTTTTATCATTTTTTATGTTTTTATGATACCTCATATCTTCACTCATGTTGCCATTTGCGATTTAAAGATTAGGTATTAAGTTCCATTATTTATGCTCACGCCTCGCATGGATGTCAATCTGCCGTGTTCTTATATTAGTGACTGTAAGAAACAAAAATGTACAAATTTAGTATCTAATAGAAAAACATTTATACGAAGTTTCGTTACAAGCGACGAATTGGTTCTAAAGTTCCTGGGAAGACACACAGCCATTACGGTAACCGCACAAACCTGCAGTTTTTCTTAAAAAAATAAAAATTCATTAAACGGAAATACTTCGTGTCCTGTTCGGTTAGCTTAAGGAAACGTCCTAGGCTTTACACGAGAGCCGTTTATTGTTCGAAGTCCATTTACTGGATCACTCTCGCCTCTGTGGAGGACCGCGGCAGCACAGTGGCTAAGGTGCTGTGCTACAAATCGGAAGGTCGCTGGTTCGATCCCAATTGGAATTTTTCATTGACCCAAAATCCTTCCGATCGCACTTTGACCCTGGGGTCGACTCAGCCTCTAACAGAAATGAGTACCAGGAGTATTTCCTGGGGGTAAAGGCGGCCGGTGCGTAAGGCTGACAACCTTACCACCATTTTGTGCCGTTAGCATGTAATCTGGGAACCTTAATTTCCTGGAACCCTCTGGGCCACTCCAGGCCTGTAACGGGACTGCTTTACCTTTTACTCTCGCCTCTGTCTTTCCCTACCATTTGAACATCCACTTTAAATTTCGGGGTCGTTAGAAAATCAACATTGATCAGATGGTGGTCTTTTGGGTTTTGACACCGTGCATGTTTGCTCATGAACACTGATCTTTTGGAGGAACAAGCTCCCTTCCGCCTTCAGTGTGGTGTATAGTGAACGTAGCATAAAGAAACTTGTCTCTTTTCCAAAGTGTCACTAGCTCTGGGGTCCATCCAAATTCCCATTCAATACGAACCTGCTTCCCCCCCCCCCCTCACGGGGAAAGTGACCGGGGTGTGAATTTTACACCCTTCGTCTGGTGCCGAGATTAAGGAGTGGAGCTGTACCTCCGTTCGCACACTTGGCGTTATGTCGTGTTCATACAGGGACAATTTTGCCTTTATTTTTCACATATTTCTCCGCCTGTCCGACAAAGGAAGAGCCTACTAACAACAACCACGCCGTCGGCATAGCCATCCGGGTAAAACGTACCCAAGAAGATTAAAATACACCAGCAGTTTTGTGTGGGTGCGAATCTTAGTCTAACACACTGCGGGATGAACGTAGATTGAGGTCACTGGGGAACAGGATGCTGAGAAGAATGTTTGGACCCAAAACGAAGGTAGTGTACGGAGAATGTAGAAAATTACATAAGAAGATCTTCACAATTTGTACTTTTTACCATACATTATTACGACGATCAAACCAAGGAGATTGGGGATGGTAGGACATCAGCATTTATGGGAGAGATCGGAACTGTGTACAGAATTTTGATCAGGAAACCTAACTTGAAGAGACCCCATGAAACATCTAGGCGTGAATGAAGTGCAGTGGAAGGGGGATCTTACTGAAATGGGGTGGAAGACCTGGAATATATACTGGATTTATAAACCTCAGGATGGGGATTAATAGCAAGCTGTTTCGAACACGGTCTTGAATCTTCTAGTTCCATAAGAGGGGGGCCTTGAATAGCTGAGCAACAGTTCAGCGTCTCACTTAGGCTGTGCTTGATGGAGTTAGAACCTAAGTAGCGTTTGGTACGTGGTCAGTGTGTAGAATTTCTGCTGTTAGTGCTTGGCTGCTGTTTGAGAAAGTTCGTTTAGTGGGCGAAGACGTCGGCGTGCGAAGAAAATCATAGACGTGATAAACCTCTGTTCGGCTACCATCTGATTCACAGTTACCAAAAGCCAACGTGACTGATACGGGGTCTGGCAAGAGGGGCGCTACGTGATGTGCCAGCAGTGAACTGCGACCGCTGGTCGTTGCATTTTGCGGTGTTATAATAATATTTATTAATTGCAGTTGGGTTGTCACACGATGGCAGTGGTTATTTTACGTTTACAAAATAATACAGATCGAGGAACTTTTCGTAGGCGATAACACGCGTGTTAAGTGTCACGACCAGGCCAGTGTAGGTCACTCCCGAAGATTGTAAATGACGTTCTCTTCGGGAACCCACTAGTTCCAAGTATCAGTTCACACCCATGTACGAGAGCTCACGATTTACGAGACTTGGGGTTAAAAATCCACGTGGTTACTCTTTTGGTGCCCAAAAAATTCCGGAAGCGAGCAGTTGTAAATACTTGGGAATAATCTTACGAAGCGTTTTAAACTGGATGGACCAAGTAAATTACACAGCGCAAAAAGCCTGGAAGGCACTTCATTTTGTAAAACGTGTTCTCAAAAAAGGAAATACGAATACAAAAAGTTTAGCCTACACGTCATTGGTACGTCCTGTTCTTGAATATGGGTCTTGCATGCTGGGATCCATGCAGAGAAGGACAGATAAATGCTTTAGACCGAGAACAGAAGAAAGCTGCTCAATTTACAAGTCATACGAAGGATTCTGAATGGGAAACCTTGGCTCAGCGTAGGACGATAGCACGCTTATGCGGACTTTTTAAAGCGTGCTCTGGGGAACGGGCTTGGAAAGCTATACGCAACAGGTCGCGAAGGCATTACTATTTGAGTACGGTTGATTATGTTCGGAAACTTAGGGACAGGAAGCAAAGAACGGATATCGGGAAGTATTCCTCTGTAAACAGGACCATTAAAAACTGGAACCAACTACCTGCAGAAACGTTAGGGACTTTCCCTTGCAAACCTAAGATTTTTAGAAACAGGATTAGGAAAGCAGTTGTAAACAGGGTGAAATGAAAGGAATAGAAGTGTGGTGAAAATCATCTAAAAGTGCAGTGAAGTGAAGTAAGGTGAATTGTAGTGGTGTGAGGTGAAATGGAGAGGTAGGAAATTTAAATGGGTGAAGTTTAAATGGGAGGAAGTGAAGTGTCGAAAAGTGTAGTGAAAGACTTAGTAACAGGGTGACTAACATTATTGGAGGATATATAGATCCCAGGAAGTTTGCTGCTTTTATGGCTTTTTCGTTTATCATATTTCTTCATGTTCTTTTGGTTCATTTTTTTATCATTGTGTATATGGTTGTATGTTTTGTATACTTTTGTTTAACTTTGTAAGTTATATATACTTATTATTATGTTTATATATTCTTATTGTTAACGTATGCTCTGTTCTGTATATTCTGTTTTCATCGTGCCAACTGGCATTCTTCGGCTACCCTGACTGAGGTTTTTCGGTGCTTTTCCTCAGTTGTAAGGCAAATGCCAGGGTATAACGCAAAGACGGGGCACGGCCGCACTCCTCCAAATTAGTTAATTGTGTTGCTCTATGTATTGTTTGTGTCGATTGTGTTGTTCTGTGTATTGTTTGTGTGTAAATGTGTACTGTACTGCTGCCAGCAGGTGTCAACCCAATTGCGGTTAACAAATATATCATATCATATCTTATCATATCATATCATTTGTGCCATATTAACGCAACGCTCCGCCGTTTAAGGCACTTCACGATATAATCTCTTAGAAAGCCAATGCCAGTTTTTGTGTTCAATTTAAGACCTAGTTGTGGTTGATATGCAGATACGTAGCTTCGCCCTAGTGAAGGTTAGTGGTTAGCTAGCCTGAGAGGGCGCTGCATTTTCTACCTAATAAACATAACGCCAAGGTCTAACTTCAGCGTGCTTGAATTGGTTTTACTTTGTTTGCCACGTAACTGTAACTGTTAACCTTGGTTGAGATATTCAGTTCATAATCAGCGCAATATTTTACCCCACATACGTAATCAAACATTTTGGAATGAGTGCGTATAAAGATAGACAGTGTACGTATAACGTAACTTTGAGGCGCGTTCCCGATTACAGTTGTTGCCGTGGGAAAGCAGAGTATTAAATTTGATGGAAGGCAACACGATGTGCTGGGAATATACTAAAACACTTAACTAATATACGTCAAGCATAACTATTTTATTATACGAGACATGTTTCGACGTTTTAAACGGTTATCATCAGGCCTTCTAACAGATCGAGTCAACAGATGCTGTGTACACGGGATCCCAACGTGTACACAGCATCTGTTGACTCGTTCTGTTAGAAGGCCTGATGATGACCGTTTAAAAGATCGAAACATGTAGCCTCGTATAATAAAATAGTTGTGCTTGACGTGTATTAGTTAAGTGTTTTGGTATTAAATATTATGAGTGTAATTCTGTATTCTCTGTTTAGTTATCCGGCATACAAATTGCTTATCTGCACCGCGTTATATTACCGCCTGTGGCCCCTCTGTTCCTGCCATTTTTTTTGCATTGTCTCATGAAAGGCACGATTTGGGAGGAAAAAAAATGTTATAGAGCATAAAATGTGTGTTTTGATTTTCTCTACAGCTTTTGTCTCAAAACATTTCTCATTCTACGAAGAATTCAGCGAGATGTTATAAATATGTATTGGTCTTCATGTCAAGTGCCCCTTATTCTTGTCAGATTTTATTGGCATTTGCATTTTCGTACAGTTTTCAGATACTAAATTTTACGAGAATCCGTCCAGTGGGAGCTGAGTTTGTCCATGCGTACGGACAGACAACAGACTTGACGATGCTAAAAAATTATCTTTTCGAAATTTTGCGAAGCCGCCCAAAAGTAACCGTTAGATAATAGCACTTCGCATTTTTTAAGTATTTCCGTTTCATATGTTGTATGAATGGTACACAATACGAAGAGAAGTTAATTATAATAGTGTATTTATCTTATAAGCCGGTCCCAGTGGCAGCGTGGTCTAAGGTGTAGATCTGCAGCCGGTCGCCTGATGAGATTGTGGGTTCGAATCCCGTCGGGGGGCATGGATGTTTGCTGTGAGTGTTTTGTTTTGTCAGGTAGAGCTCTCTGAGACGGGCTGATCATTCTTCCAGAGGAGTCCTGCGGACTGTGGTGCGTCGTTGTGTGTGATGTAGAAACCTCAAGAATGAGGAGGCCCTGGCCCACGTTGGGCCGCAGCGCCACAAAAATAAATCTTATAGTTATATTTTTAAAATTATTAATTTGTGCATATTAGGGGTTGTTCTCGTCGTTCTTCAAGCATGAAGCATATGCTTTGTGTGCTGTCTGACCCTATCGGTACTGAAGTTTTATGAATTCATGGCAGATTCCTATTACATAAAGTCAGTAACTGCTACGATATTTTGCTTGTCATTTTCGTTAAAGTATTTACATTTTTATTAGGAGCCTATTATAATAGTTAATTCTGTCTGCTTGTCTGTCTGTCTGTCTGTCTACGCATTTAACAGCCCAACGTGAAAACTAATTTTCATGAAGTTTAATCCTGAAGACTTCTGCGACAAACTCTATTCTTTCTGTGGTCAAAATCAGCCAAAATGACGGAGTGGGTTTTTTTTCGGATGATTATTATAGGATGAAGCGCACGTTTTCTTTCCTAACACATTTTCCCGTCAGTTTTACGGATTTTGAGACAGTTAAAGAAAAGAAATGTTCTGTGTATGTTATCGAGCTTTTATATGGGGAAGTTGAAAGTTGTTCCCCAAATGCTTTTACCCAACCTCCCAGGCGGGAAACACAAGGTCTTATTTTATGTAGACTTTGTTAGGAAGAAATCTGTTGTTCGTCTAATGTAGTGCTTCATTCAGATATGGTTTCGAAGCTTGTGTCGACTGAGATGTGTAATTGACAGGGGCATTCTTAACCCTAGGATTACGGAGCAAAACACTGCATACTTTTACGGAACTGGGTACATATTGTACCCATGTTTTTTTAAATTATTTTCTAAACTTTTTTTCAAGGTTCGATTTATTGGCTCAATTGAAGTCAAAATGTTAATTTTATTTATATTTATCCTTTTTCATGCAGTTATATAGAATGAAATACTTAAAACGTTTGAGGACAAGAAAATATAATTTAGAACATAATGCGAATGAAAATTGTCTCTAGTATGATTGTTTCCTTGCACTTGTCTTATTTTATTTGAATTGTCTTGTCCTTGTACACCCATTCTGAGCACCCGCAACATTTCCAGTCTGTTTTTCTGTTATTAGCTGTTGGACAAATAGAGCACCTTCCATGGGTACAAAATGGCCCAGTTGGATTTGAAAAAAAAAATAGCATATGTAAAAAGCAATATATGTGCCGAATGATGACTATTTGTTTCAGTGGGACTTCAATGAACAAATAGAAAAACTGGTAAGATTGTTACTCTTTACCAGCGAGAATTGTTCAAGAAAATTCCACGGAGGGTTAATTTACGCAATCGACAAAGGGCTCGGCTGTGCTCCTAGAATGGGGCCAAAAGGCTTTTGTAGGTATATGATCACAGGCTCTTTGTTATTAGAAAGGCATGGCAACGAAAGAAATGCTGCAGTTTCTTCTGCTGTTAGTGACTCAAAAGAACGACTCTGGCCTTGTCGTTTTCCTTAATCTCCGCTAGCCATGCGGTGACAACGTACGGGTGCTGTCAAAAACGCCAGTCCCCATCACTGTATTACTCCCCCCCCTCAAGCACATACAGTTCACTTGTTCACAGTCAGCAACAGCACTCCGATATCATGTGCACGAGCAAAGGATCAGTATTCTGGACGCGCGTTATGTACTTAAAGAAACGGGAAGTTTTTTTTTTTACAGCACATTTCCTAAATATAATGAACATTGAGCTGCTGTTAAGTTGAAATAAAAATTTAATAAATAGTTGCTCCCGTAAGGTGCGGTATTGTATAAGGTCTTCGGCCTTCCTGGGATGTTACTCAGCGTTAATCGGTAGTTGGTTACCGACGTTTAGGGATCAACTTGTCGGTAAATAACTACCAGGCAATGCTGCGTACACATCCCAGAAGAGTGAAATCTCATTTACGCCGTGGCGGAAGCCTCAAATTCCGCAACATTATGTGTCCTATTTGATGTTGCAGTGCGTTCGTTTCTGGAAAACAGTGGCACGTCGATATGTGTGTAGGAACTTCCTGCTTTATTTTAGGAGCAGGGTATGGTCCCTGTATTTACTGAATAATTTTCAGTTAGTGTATATGCTAATGGTAAAGAGTGAAGCTTTGCTACCGTTTGTTCATTCGTTCAGTGTATGGGTTGCTCTTGACTTTTCGCCAGTTTGAATAAGTATAGTAAATATTTTCATGTCAAATAATCTTGTTTATTGTAAAGTAAGAGTTAATTTTAGTCTTTATTTTTAATTTACATTGGTTGAGCTGTAGTGTGTTGTGTAAAAAGTGTGAATGCGTTTGAAATAAATTTAGGCTAGCAGTGTTTTGCTTGATGTTGTCACTTTTATGACATCTATAAGGGTACAAATACATTAGCTGTTTGATGTGTATATTTTGTACGACACTGTCAGTAACTCAAGACTACTCATAAATCATATTGTGTCGGGTGGTAGAGTGGTTGATGAAGGATGAAGTGTAAGAATTTGGAAGGAAACCGTAATCGAGTTACTTCTTAACGTTTTCCTGGACAGACAAAGGAACACGGCAAAAACCTGCCAGGATAGTCGACGATCTCGCTAAAATGCGAACCTGAAGTCTCTCTGATACAAGTCTAGAATGTTACCTAAACATTAATCCTATATACGAGTCTTTACTTACCTGACATATATCACGTTGTCGGAGAGAAGCAGTAAAATTTCTGCATTTGCATCCATATAGAACAGCGGTCGTTTACTGGCTTATCAGACAAACTGCAAAACAAGACTGCTTTTGTGAATTGGTGCTATGTATGCTGGAGAAATGGACCCCACAGTGGGCTTGTTTAGCGATGAAGCTTCCTTTCGACTCAAGTGATGCGTGAACTCTCAGAGTATCAAGTTATCCGTCTTAATTTTTATAAGTGCCATCGCATGGTCTTGAATTTGGTGTCCTTTTTGCTGTGCATGCTGTAATTGCCATTTTTTTTTTCCTGAAACCACGAGTTCACATCAATATGCAGTATAGATTCTTAAGTCATTTCTTCCATGCCTATCCGGTTACGAGAAAACCTGTACCTTCCTTTTTTATATTATACTACTACTACTACTAATGCTGCCGCTTCTTCTTCTTCTTCTTCTTCTTCTTCTTCTTCTTCTTCCTTCTGCTGTCCAGGAAGGCAGTGTAACAGCTCACTCAAATAAGTCTGTGCGCTGTTTACAGCTTGATTTTGGTGATTGACTAACAAGCAAGCGTCGTTCGCCAACTCTGAACTCGTGCGATATTTTTCTTACGAGGCAAGTGACAGATAAAATGTGCTGTTACTTTCACCAGCAGAACTTTGACTTTCAATCAACGACATGCTTGTTAGATTTGAAGACATGTACGAGAGTCGAAGGAAACTTATTAGCGCCTCTTTAAAACTCTTTCAGTAAAAAATATTAACTGCAGTACTTTGAAATGTAACGTCTGGACCTCGACTCACGACTAATTGGTATAGCGACTGGAAGTAACGAACGATAAGGGTCAGATAAAATTATGGTCCTGTGTAAGGGGGGGGGGCACATACGCACACAGTGTGTTCGGCGAGTAATTTGACAGTGTTTGTAGCATAATCGTTATACGTATTTGCGTGGTAACTATGGTAACGAAATTATGCTGTTGTTCGTAGATGTCTCCGGCAAAGTGTCGACATTATCCTTGTTTAATTTAAGAAATGTGTCTACGAAAAAGGTATATTTATTGTCTAACTCTAACAGTACTGAAATTGTGCTTGGAAGGTCCTCAAAAATGCAAATATCTCTCAGTTCAAGACAAATTACAAATTAACGCAAGCGAAAGAGCGAGCAATGAGAACCTGGAGATACGAAATGGCAACCAAGCAACTACCACCTTCATTTTTCCCCTAGAAAAAACTGTGTAGATTGTTGTTCGCAGCCACACAAATAGTGTGTGGTAGGTCTGTTGTACTGGTAGCGTCGCAAGCGTAACCTACATTTACGTGGCGTCCAAATTGACAGTTCTGCTTCCAAACCCTATGGTCGAGCAAGATGAGGGTTTGTGTTCTGTGGGATTGTAATCATGGCAGTGCACGCCAGTTGACCGTGATTTGCAGAACCCTATGGTGATATTGCCGTTGGTTGGTGGGCACATTGTTAATGTCATTCCCCATGGGTTCTTTGTGGTGGTTATGAAACTTACTTGAAAATAAGCCTTGACCTATGCTGCTCTGTTCTATTTCTGTAAAGTATGTTGTATGTCGCACTCATTTCGTGGAGAGGGTTCAAACCGATAATTTACCCTCTAAATACATGACAAAATAGTATGTAGTCTTTTTCATAGCATCACTTATTTTTAAATGATGTGTACCGTGCAACTCAGTGCTTTTATGTTGTAAACTGGGAAAATAAAATTCTTCTGATGTAACTTGGTTTACTGTTTCGTTACTTATCTTAGTAATTAACCAACTTGATGCACACAATTTTTGTTTTACAATAAGTTTATTTCATGCCCCTACATGTTTCGAGCACCATGTGCTCATCGTCAGGAGGTCAAAATTGTATTATACAGCCTCTGGTATCATCACACCTATAGGTGTGATGATACATGTAGAGGCATGAAATAAACTTATTGTAAAACAAAAATTGTGTGCATCAAGTTGGTTAATTACTAAGATAAATATACTGAGATGCACGGTCAGCAAAGCATCGAAATTTGTTTCGTTACTGTTAAACGAAACTTCGAAATGGTCTAGCCGTGTACCTTAGCCACATGGAAACTTACAGATAATATGCTAAAAAAAAGTACATTTGAAAAATGTTCACGGCACAGGTCCAGATACGGTCTTCTTTGAAATTGGATTGTCGAATTCTTCTGTGGTACCGCAGCTTCAGTATTCCGGAAACTTCAGACATCGTTCCAGTGCAGCACATTCCGGTATCTCAATGTACCCCACTGGCTTCAGCTGACTGTTTTTATAAAGTATTTGTGCCGTTTGAAACGAGCGTAACCACAATCACCAACGCTTCTTGTAGCCTGTACTAATCAATTTTTTACACTCATTTGACAACAGAATTGTGTGTATACGAAACCTTTGTATTGTCTTCCTTATGTAAACCTTTCTCTCTTTTCTGTCATTCACAGAACCTCCATCATTCCACCAACTAAATAATTTTTCATATTATGTTCCACGACTTGGTATTAAAATACATCCATGTAAGTACTTCATGTGACTGGTACATAAAATGTGTACCGTTACGTATTTATTCTGTTGGAATTGCGGCAGCACTTCGTATACGCATTTTCATCCGTTACAGCTTAGAAGCTAACATGAACTTGTTCTAAACTTTCATTGTCAGTTTTGTGTATATGAAGGTCAGGGTAAAGCAATCCTTGTACCGGCCTGGACTGGCCCTGACGGTTCCTCAGATTTCCAGACAACCGGCACATAAAGTTGGTACTTTTGTCAGCCCGTATGCACCGGCTGCCTTTGCCCCGTGGAGATATTTCTGGTACTTATTTCTCTTAGAGGCTGTGTCGACCCCAGAGCCATAGTGCAGCTGGAAGGATTAAGTCAATGAAAATTTCCGACGACACTACGGAAAATTAAACCCGTAACCTTCCGGCTTGTAGCGCAGAGCCTCAACAAACTACTCCACAACGTGCCCAATATTCTATATATAAAAGCCTGCATATCCATAATGCCTGAGCTATGAATATTGCTGCCCCCTTTCCCCCCCCCCCCCCCCCCCCCCACCCCGCCCCCTTCCTTTCTTTTTATTTTTCCATTTTCGTCTAGTGGAGCTTCA
>Ga0123357_10005723_pt1 | contig 14957 bp, 7 predicted proteins | sample TergutEmb28metaG_FD_89873 | JGI IMG/M metagenome (GOLD analysis project Ga0123357, IMG submission 89873) | Embiratermes neotenicus P4 segment gut microbial communities from Petit-Saut dam, French Guiana - Emb289 P4 | ecosystem: Host-associated > Arthropoda: Insects > Digestive system > Gut ...
GGATCACTCCCGCCTGCGCAAGGATTCGCCTTGCCGGTCGTGAACTGTTGCCGGCGTAGGACTTGTTCGTCGATTCGCATCTCCGTTCTCACCTACTTCTCTCTGCCGGTCTCCCGGCGCTTCACCCATCCGCCACGGCTTCGCCGTGGCCGCCTTCCCTTGGCCTCGTGCTCGTCAGGGCCGCAGCGGCCCTTCCTGCGCGCGGGCAGGGAAGGCCCGCAGCTGCTGCTTCGTTGGATGATGCCCTCGTCCGTGCATTCATATTTTTCGTACACAACGACGTGCTGACCGTGGCGACCTACTTCAGTGACCAGACCTTTTTCAGCGTGTCGATGGCCTTGGTCTGGCGGCGTGCCACGACCTCGGGCGTCCAGGACACCTCGTTCAGCACCTGCGAGGTGAGCGCGAAGGTGCTGACGCCCCGCTTCGAGCTGAAGTACCGTTTCTTCTTCTCGCCAAAGTCCCAGTTGCTCGCCTCGGAGTTCTTGCGCCGAGACAGCAAGAGCAGGTTGCCCAGGCGATGCGTACACGCCCGGTCCTCCGGGGTCGGGAAGTTGATGAGCCACTCGCTGTTGTCGCGCGGGTTCTGCGGCAGCACGTGCTCCACCGTGATCGTGTCGATGTCATACTTCGCGCCCCTGTCGCCCAGCGCGCGATCGAGCCTGAGCAAGACGTACACGCGAACCTTCGGCTCGAGATAGATCTTGCCGTCGAGAGCGACAACCAGCGCTTTCTCCTCGTCGTCGGTCAAGAGGAGCGGGCCGCCAGCCGCAATGGCTACGCCGTCTTTGATCGCGCCAAGTACGCTGGCATAGCGGCGGATGCGCTCGTTCACGTTAGAGCGTGTGATGAGAAGGAACGCGGCGAGTCGCTCGAGCGCTTCGAGGTGCTTGAGTACCCTCGCCGCGTCGGCGTTCGACTGCATGATGCGAATGGCTGCTGGTACCCAGTCCTCGTTGTCGAGCCGCTTCAACCATTCGAGCAGTTCCTCGATCTTCGCCCGCGTCCTGTCGTCGGTGTCGCCGTCCCAATTGCACCGGCGGATCTGGTCGTAGGCCCACGCGCCCGCGACGATGACGTCGTCCACGAGCTTCTTGGGCTCGGACCACTCCTCGACGACATACTTGCGAAATTCGGCGAGAACGGTCTCTCCGAGCTTGGCGCGTCGATAGATCATGCGGAGGTGGCCGAAGAGGTCCTTGAATGCGTCGCGGCCGATCTCCTCTTCAACCTCCTCCCACTTCCTGGCGTAGTCCTTCTGGAGCGCCTCGTCGTCGATCTTCCCGATGATTTCTGCCTTGAGGATGTCAGCGTGCGAAAGGTCGAGGCCGCGATCGTTGAGCACCGAGAAGATGCGGTATGCCGAGTCGGTGTCCTGGGTAGACACCACAACGAGGAAGCAGCGACGCACGAGGTAGCTGGCCAGATGCTGGCGACGGTCGATGGACAGCGCCTCCAACTCTCTCTGGAATAGCAGCGCGTTCTCCCGGATGCGTCGCTGCGCGTCGGGTAGCTCGCGGGTTAGCGCCTTCAACTTCGCGGGGCCGTCCTCAGCCTGGACGAACTCCCTGAAGAACTCGGCATCTCGGTCGCGTAGACGCAGACGATACTGGTCCGGCGTGCCTTCGACGAGGCTGCCCGGCTGGTACAGGTACTTGGTTAGGTCTTTGCCAAAGTCGTCACCCGTGGACGCGCGCAGCGTTGCTAGCAGGATCGTCAACGTCGTGAGGCGCTGCTGGCCGTCGATCACGTCGGCGTCGAACTTCGCGTCGTCCTTCACCAGCACGATGCTGCCGAGGAAATACGGCGGCAGATCGTCAACCCTGGTCGAGCCGTCGCCCATGAACGACAACAAGTCTGCGAGCAGATCCTGGGCGTTCTCGAGCTTCCACGCGTAGGGCCGCTGGTAGTGCGGCACCCGCAAGACGAAGTCGTCGCAGAACACCTTTTGAATCGAACGCTGCTCACCCTTGATGTCCATGCGGGCCATTGCTTCGACGCTATCACGACGTGGGGCTTGCGGGCCTTCCCCGTCCGTGCGCAGGAAGGCGGGCCCACGGCGCCGCAGGCGCCGAAGACTTGGGGCCCGCCTGACGAGCACGTGACAAGGGGAAGGCGGCCACGGCAAGCCGAAGGCGAAGCCATGGCGGATGGGGCCCTTACGATTCGAGGTAACTTCGAAGTTGCACGCGCTCGGACCGCGCGCGCAGCTTGTCGAGAGCCCCGCGCTCGATCTGGCGGATGCGCTCGCGCGTCAGAGACAGCTCGCGACCCACCTCTTCAAGTGTGTGTTCACGGGTGCCGCCGATACCGAAACGCATTCGAACGACCTGCTGTTCGCGCGGCGTGAGCGCGTCGAGCAGATCGCCGAGCTGCACGGCGAGCGCGTGGAGAGCAACGTCGTGATCCGGCGGTTCAACGGGCGAGGCTACGATGTCGCCGAGGCTCGCTTCGCCGTCGTCACCCATGGGCATGTCGAGACTTGCAGGCTGCGCCGGGAGCGAGAGGATGTTGTCGATGCGCTCCTTGGCAAGACCCGAGAGTTTGGAGATTTCTTCGGCGGTCGGCTCGCGCATGTGTTGGGCCTGGAACGCCGCGCGCACTTTGCCAACGCGGCGGCGATCGTCGGCAACGTGAACGGGTAAGCGGAGCGTTCGATCGAGCAGCGCGCGCTGCAGGGCCTGCTTGATCCACCACGCGGCGTACGTGCTGAAGCGAAAGCCCCGGCGATGATCGAACTTGTCCGCAGCGCGCATGAGCCCGAGATTTCCCTCCTGCACGAGATCGAGGAGCGGAACGCCGCGGTTCAAATACTTGCGCGCGAACAGCACGACGAGACGGAGATTTCCAACGACGAAGCGCTCCTTGTCTCGCCTGAGGTGGCGCTCTGCGCCGCGAATCACGCCGATTTCGTCGGTGTTGAGACCGGGGCCTTCGGTTTCCGAAGCCGCGCGGACGGCGGCAATGACGCCGTCGAGGATGTCGCCGTCGATGCGCACGTCGGCGAGCGTGTCGACGAGCGCCTGACGTGCGAGCTCGTCGTTCGAGGCGGCGGTCCTCAGCGCTTCCGTTACCCTCACCTTGATAGCATCGAGATCGATGCCTTCCTGGTCGGGGTTCAGCAGGACGTCGCGGATGTCGACCGACCCACCTGCAAGCTCGTCACCGAGGCGCATGAGGGCGAGCGCGCCCGCAGGCGCGCGAATCATGGCCTCGAGAATCGATCGCTCGCTGGCGCTGATGCTGCGGGCGAGATCCATCTCTTGCTCGGCACCGAGCACCTGGCTCGCCGCCATCTCAGCCAAGTAAATCCCGTCGAGGTCGGTTCGCTCGTGGCGATCATGCGGTGCGCGACGCGCACGCGTGCTGCGACCCCGCATCTCGGTCTCGAGGCGCCCTCGGCCGCGCCTGACGCGGGCGGGGCGAGCCGGACGTTGGTCTGCCGTGTTCGTCTCGGTCGTGGTCGCACGGGGAACGTTTTGGCTCATGGGGAGCTCTCGGCGACAGGGAAAAGAGTCGCCAACAACCGACGATAAGCATCCGACGCGCCGTGTCTCGTCGTGTCGCACGATTTCTCCTACAGCGCCGCCCAACACCCCAACGATGAGACCGCGACAAATCAAACGATCTAGCGGGAACGTCCACAATGAGGGACGCTTAAGGCGTGAACGATTCAGGAGATCGTGACGGCGGCGCAAAACCGCGCGCACCGATGAAGTCCCAGCCAACGATGCCGCACGCGAGGGTCCCAACGAAGCCACGTATCGCTCCGCCGCTTCCGTCCGCCGCTCTCGCCAGGGCCGCAGAGTCAACGCCCCCTCCGTCGCGCACCACGCCCAAGCAGACACCTCCTGCAGCGCCGCCCGTGAGCGCGCCAACACCAACGCCACCGGTGATTTCGTCGACCATGCTTTCGCACACGGCGCGAGAGGAAATTCGGGCGATCGTGTTCGCGTCGGTGAACGCGGCAACGGCGCCGCTGCTCACATGGCAGAAAGAACTCGTCGCGCGACAGAACGAACTCGAGGCTCGACTCGAACGCGCCGAACGCGAAGCTCGCACGAAAACGCATCCGTCGTCGATCCCTCCCCCTCCCTTTCCGATCCCACCTCCCTTCCTGTCCGCGCCAGTTGCGCGCGCGCGATCCATTGCGTCGATGGTGCCACCCATGCCGGCGCCGCCCATGCCATCGACGGAGCCGCCCGTCACGAGAGAGAGCTCCGTGCCGCCGCAGCTCATCGTACACGCGAGCAACCGTCCGGTTGCCTCGGTGCCCTTGCGCGACGTCGTTGATCTCGAGTCGCTCGCGCGCATGACACCGGCCGCCGAATTCGAGGGCTACGACGGCGGTCGCCGCCGCCGCCGTATCGCAGCCATGATCATCGGCGCCGCCCTGTTAGGCCTCCTTTACGTCGTGGTGGCGACAATCCTCAGTCACGTCTGACCGCTTTCGATTTGGCGCGATCTCATCGTTGGGGCCTGCTCTGAGGTCCCGTCGCCTGAGGCCCTGCCGGCAGGCAGGCCGACCTGTGTGCCGAAGGGCGCCGGCGACTGCGGTCCTCAAATCAAGGCGCGACCGCGAAGGCGTGACCAAGACGCACTCAGAGCGTGTTCGACAGCCTGCTGCGCGAGTCGATTCGTCGGTTGGGCGCTGCGGTGCCTGCGCACGTACGAAGAGTACGCTTGCGCGGGCTCCTCGCGCTCCGCCCTAGCCTCGATTCGCTCGCCACGGCTGGCGAACACGCTCTCAGGCCGCACGTCTCCAACGACAACTTTTTCGGAATCGGCCTTCAAGACGCTCAAGTATCGCCCCGACTTCTCCGAGCGTTTCGGTTGCTTGCAGGATGCACGCACTCATTGTGCGGTATTCTTCGACTGGTACAACCATGAACACCATCACGGTGCGCTTGGTCTCTGCACCCCCATATGGTCCAGCCCTGACACGCCAACGTCGTGCATCCACTCTCCAGGTCACTTTGTCGCCCATCCCGAACGCGTCACGCGCGGTCTCCCCGCTCCCCCTCTCTGCCCACCGAGGTCTGGATCAAACAACAACAAGCCCCATCGAGAGGTTTCTACCCAAAACTCTGCTCTGTAATTTCTTCCTCCCCATGTCTCATCCTCGTTACAGATTCCGCTTCGTTCTCGGCCTCCGTCCCGGCTCATTGTTGACCATGATTTCATTCGCGTTACAACTTCATATGAATGTTGAAGAGGGCCCCGCTCGCCTTTAAAGTAGCTGTTCTCTGCATCCGTTTCCGGCAGCGGCAACCACTCGTGAGCAATGAACGTGCTCACTCACAAGGCAAAGACTTATGAATGCTGAAACGAATCCGTTCGAGCTTCGCGCAGGAACGCTCGACACCAATGCGTTGCAGGTGCTGTCGTTCCACGGTCGGGAGCGCATCAATGATGTGTACTCGTACGAGGTCGTCTTCGCGACGAGCCTCGAGCCAAAATCCTTGGTAGCGGCATTTGGAGGCGCGGCGGCACTTACGCTGAAGACTTCTGAGCAGCCGCCGCGGATCCTTCAGGGGATTGCGGCGCATCTCGAGGCGCTCGGAGGGGTGCCGGGAGAGAGGGCAACGGGACGGCGCCGCTACTCCCTGACGATTGTGCCGAAGTTATGGCTGCTCAAACAGCGGCGGAAAAATCGCGTATTTCAAGATAAGACGGCGAAGGAGATTGTCGAATCGCTGCTCAGGGGGATCGGCCTCACCTCCGAAGATTGGCGTTGGCGAACGCAACCTGATTACCCGAAGATTCCGTTCGTCTATCAGCGAAATGAATCCGACTACGAGTTTTTCCGGCGCATGCTTGCGAGCGCAGGGATCTTCTTTTACTTCGAGCACCCGAGCAAAGATGGGACGGTAACGAAGCTCAATTTCGGCGATGCCGCGGGTCACACGGTGGCCGTGCAAGGCTCTCTCCGGTTCGATGACGGCACGGGTGCAGATGCACGAGAAGAGCGAATCTACGAGTTCGGTCTGAAGAAACGACTCCGCCCCAAGACGCTGCTCATGCTCGATCGCGACGTGGAAAAGGCCACCAACTGGGCAAGGGTCGCCACGACGAAATCCAACTCGGGACCTGTCTTCGATGCCGATACAACCAAGATCACGCCGGACATTTTGCGCGAAGACGTCTACCAAGTTGACAACGCGCTGCGTGTGGGGCCGGACAGCGAGATGGATACGGAGCTCGAGCGCCTCCGGAGTGGGTGCTTGGAAGCACGAGGCAGGAGCGACTGCCGGCAGTTGGCGCCTGGGTACCGCTTTCAGCTAGGCAGCCATCCGATTGACGCGTTGAACGACACGTACACGGTGACGGTCCTGGATTCGGAAGGGATCCACCCTGCCTTTATGAGCAAGGGCGATGCCTCGCACGTGTATCGAAATCGATTCCGGTGCATTCCGTCGCGGTTTTCCCCGCGTCCCCTAAGGTCCCCGAAGCGACCGAAGATGGGGCTCGAAGTGGCCAAGGTGGTGGGAGAGGAGGGCAAACTCATAGCGCCCACGGTGGAGGCCAACCATTGTGGTTACGTGCGCATTCGCTTTCGGTGGGACATTGCCGATGACAAGGGAACACCGAAAGAGAGCTACGGCGTAAACGAAGATGCAGATCACGTGGTTCGGTTGCCGGTGGTGCAGCCGTGGGCGGGGGCCGGGTACGGGACCCAGTTCATCCCGCGGCAGGGGATGGAGGTGCTGGTGGGGTTTCTGGAGCACCAGGGGGAGCGGCCCATCATCCTGGGGTGCATCTCGAGTGAAGAGAACATGCCGCCGTGGAGTGGGGGCGAGAACGACTTCCAGAAAGTGGGGATCCACTCGCGCACGTGGCCGCCGGGAGATGCGAGTGCCTGGAGTGAGATCTCCATCGATGATCGTAAGGATGGGGAATTGATCTACGTGCAGGCGCAAAAGGACAAGACCGTCTACGTCAAGCACGATCGCACCGAAACGGTGGACAACAACGAAGACATCACGATTCACCAGAACCGGACCGAGCGCGTCGATCACAACGAAACCATTTCCATAGGCGTCAACCGCACGGAGAGCGTGGGGTTGAATGAGACGATCTCCATTGGTGTCAACCGCACCAAGAGTGTGGGGCTCATGGAGACGCTCAACGTTGGCATGCTGCAAATGGAGACGGTGGGCCTTGCCAACATCGACAGCGTTGGAATGATGCGCATGAGCAGCGTGGGCGTTCTGTACAATCTCAACGTTGGTCAGGCCATGACGACCATGGTGGGTAAGAATCAGGACACTACGGTGGGTAACAAGTACACGCTGACCGTAGGCGGGAAGGATGGCGCGTCCAACGTGACGATGGACCCGAAGAGCATCACGCTGCAGGTGGGCAAGAGCAAGATCGTGATGCAGACGGACGGCACCATTGCGGTCAACGGGGAGAAAATCACTGTAGCGGGCACCAAACAAGTTGACGTGCTGGGGGACAACCGGGTCCGAGTGTCGAGCAGCGGATCGTTGCTCAAGCTGGAGAGCGAAGCGACGTTGCAGGGGAGCAAGGTGCATTTGAAAAGTGGAAGTGGCATAGCCTGCTCGACGTGTCCTGGGGGCACGTCGGTGGGCTCGCCGGTCAACCCGCAACTGGGGGCCAAGGTGCTGCTTGGGGAGGAAGATATGGACTTCGGGCCGCCCGGGGCCATGCCGGTGGTATGGCAGCGGCAATATAGCAGTTATGTCAACGCCGAACATGGATCGCCTTGCGGGCTTCTGGGACACGGCTGGCACCTGCTGACCGAATACCATCTCGAACTCAAAGACAACGCCGCCCTGCTGTTCGATACGGCTGGGCGCGTCATCACCTTTGAAGGCGCCCTGGGCCCTGGGGAGCAGCAGTACAGCGCCAGCGAAGACATCTGGCTGCTCAGAGGGGGCAGGGATGCTCAAGGGTACACCCCGGCCTGGTCGCGCCAGGAGCGCTTTGCGCTCGTGAGCGCAGACTTGGCGGGTGATGAACAGTGCATCCTCGTCGCCGACGGTCGCGCTGAGTTCCTGTTGGTCTTCGCCCCTGTTGCAGGCCGGTGTTGGCGTCTGAGCGCGCAGGTAGACCGCTTCGGTCGTAGCCAGCGCTACCAGTACAGCAACAGCAGCGAATCGGATGGGCAGCATGATTTCCTACCCACAGGACGCTTGGTCGGAATTACTGATGGTGTGGGCCGGAGCTTCCGGCTGCAGCATCAGCGTATCCATGCAGGTCGGCCGGCCCTGGGCCCATGGGCTACGGACGATGGTTGGCGGCTCGTGGCTGTCCAACTCGAGCGCGATCCGCTGCATCCCTTGCCGGAGCCCATGACCGTGGTGCGGTACGGCTACAACCAGGACGGGCAACTGGTCACCGTGCACGACCGCGCAGGGGAGCTCGCGCGTGAATTCGAATGGAAAAACCACCGTATCAGCGCCCACCGCTTCCGAGGAGGACCCTGGCACCGCTACCGCTACGCTGGGGAGGAACCAACCGTCAAGGTTATTGAGCACACCAACGAAGAAGGACTGGGTTACCAGTTCCAATACCACAGCGAACCGTCATCCCCTGAGGGCAAACCCCGCAATGCCACCATCGTCACCGACAGTCTGGGAAGGACAGAAACCTACCGCTTTGAAGGCGCGGCAGGATTGAGCCGGCTCATCGAACACCACCGCGCCGACGGTAGTATGGTGCGCAACCGGTACGACGGCGATGGACGCCTAATGAGCAGCACCGATCCGCTGGGGCGCACTACGCGGTTCCATCGCGACGCGCAAGGCAACCCCACCGGCGTGGAATTGCCCGGGAGAATCAGCAGCGCACAGGACTTCGACGAGGCTGGGCGGTTGGTATCGAGAACCGACCCCACCGGAGCGGTAACCCGATACCGCTATGATCGGTACCAGCGCCTGACCGAAGTTGAACAGGCCGACGGCAGCGTAGAACGCTACCGCTACCCCGACCCCAGGGAACAGCCCCTCATCTGCGATCGACCCACCGAAATCGAAGACGCCAAAGGCGGCGTCATGCGCTTGCGGTACAACGAAGCTGGGCAAGTAGTCAGCCACACCGACAGCTCCGGCCACACCGACAGCCGGGCCTACGACCGGTGTGGCCATGCGATAGCAGTCACAGACCCACTGGGCAACACCACCAGGCACGAACGAGATCCCATGGGGCGCATCACGGCAACCCAGTTACCCAACGGTCAGATCCAGCGCTACCGGTACGACAGGCAGGGCAACCTTGTCCGCGTCGAGCCCGACGAGAACACCCTCGGCAGTGTGCAGGAAATCATCCGCGACCTGTGGGGTCGCCCAGTCAGGACAGTGCAGGGTGGATTGACGATATTACAGGACTGGGATGTGGCAGGGCGCCTGACCACCCTCACCAACGAAAACGGGGCACAAGCCCGATTCGTATGGGACACGATGGACAGGATGGTGGAGGAGATAGGCTTTGACGGACGGGTGCAGGGGTACCGTTATGATGCGGCAGGGCAACTCGTGCAAACCAGCGACGGCAACACAGTCAGCCGTTACCGCTGGGACGAAGCTGGGCGCCAAATCGAACGGCAAGTGCCTGCCACCGAGGCCGCCCCCGCGCAAAGCGAACGCTACGAACGGGACAACGTCGGCAGATTGAAAGTAGCCAGCGTGTACCTGATCATGCAAGGACAGGAACAACTGCAAAGCCGCATCGAGATTGAGCGTGATGTGGTGGGGCGCATCACAGAGGAAGTGCAGAGGCTATACCAAACTGAAGGCATGCCAACCACCACTCCACCCATCGAATACGAACACCGCATCGCGCACCGACTTGACCCAATGGGCAACCGGCAGGAGAGCAGCCTGCAGGGTGTGGGTGACATCCAATGGCTGCTCCATGGTTCCGGGCACGTGCATGGGCTAACACACAGCGGCGCGGAGCTCGTCGGCTTTGAAAGAGACGCCCTACACCGGGAAGTCAAACGGCACTTGCATGGCGTGCAAGGTGGGGCGGACTTGTATATCAACCGCCGGCGCGACAACCTGGGACGATTGGAAAGCATCGGACTCCTAAACCTGCCCTTGCAGGGGATCCACGCCGTTCCGCAGATCTTGGTGGGCCAGATCACCCACAGGCAATACCGCTACGACGCCTTGGACCAGCTCACGGCTATTGAGATGCCCAACAAGGCGCTGCATTATGGTTACGATGCGGCAGGACGTTTGAGGACGCAAACGGACAGTGGACAACGAGTCCAGCGTTGGGAAGTAGATCCGGCGGGCAACCGGATTCCGGGCAAGCAATGGCTGCAGGGGCCGCAAGACTGGGGTGACAGGATGCCCCGGCGCTGGAAAGACCCATATTTCAATCTGCTCGGGCAGGGGAACAAGCCTGCAGAGTATCAGGGGCCCATTGATAAGTGGCAAGGCAACCGCATCGGCCTTTACCAGGACAGCGCTTGGCGCTACGATGGGCAGGGCAATCGGGTTGAGCAGATTCGGCAGGACACGGACGGGGATTGCAGCCGCCAGCGGCTCTCCTACGATGGAGCCAATCAGCTCACCGAACTGTGCATTGCAGGCGTAGACAGCTGGGGCAACGACTTCATGCTCAGCGAGAGTCGATATGTCTACGATGCGCTCGGCCGGAGATTGAAGAAAACGGTCAAGGACCAAAACGGCAAAGAACACGTCAGCTACTTTGGTTGGGATGGCGATTGGCTGGTGCATACCGAGCGGCTCAAGGAAGACAGCACGAGGGACATCGTGCACACCATCTATGAGCCGGGCACGTTCACGCCGATGGTCAGGCTAAGCACGACAGCCAAAGGGGTCCCGCAGGCAAAATCGCACCTGCTGCTGCAGGCGGTCCAAGCGGCCATGCCGTTGGGGAAAGGGAACGATTCCAGCACCCTCGATACAATAATGCAGAACATGCTCGCGGAGATGCCCGGACAGAGGCTGACACCGCAAGCAACAGCCATCCTGGATAACATGGGGGTCGACGCCAGCGATCTGGTAGTGGACGAGCGCGAGAGGCTGGAAGGGGCAAAACAGGAAGAAAATACCCAGATTACGGTGCACTACTACCACTGCGATCATCTAGGCACGCCACTGGCGCTGACGGACCGGCAGGGACAGATTGTTTGGGCGGCGAGACTTGATCCTTGGGGGAACCTGGAAGATGAGTTCAACCCGCACAACATCGAACAAAACATCCGGTTGCCGGGACAGCACCACGACCGGGAGACAGGGCTGTATTACAACCGGCATCGTTATTACGACCCGAAGATTGGCTCCTATGTCAATCAGGATCCGATTGGGTTGAAAGGCGGATGGAACCAATATATTTATGCAAATAGTAAACCCATACAGGCAATTGACCCGTATGGCTTAGATTTTGCGCCTACTTGGGGAGAGGCAGCAAAGATTGTTGCTGCGGAGGAAGTTGTACTCGGAGGGCCAGAAGATCCTGCTGCTGATGTTCTGGCGGTTTTAACTATTGTAGTATTAGGCGCTATGATTTTGTGCCGAGGCAGGCAGTGGACGTGCAGCTCCTCATGCAACGTAGAAGGAACGGCGCCTCACTGCACGGGCCGGGTCACCGGAAGCGGCTCCGGCCCGATGGAGTATGATGCATGCCTCGCAGCGAAAAGGGACGCCACGCAGTCGGCCCCGCGCGGTTGCTATGCGCGTCACTGCCAATGTCGGTGCTCGAAATGACTCGCAGGGCCATAGATGCAGAGGCAGCCCTTGTAGACCTTGCGAGTGAAGGCAAGCATCGTATGGCGGTTCGACTCGCGCGACAGCTGTTGGCGGAACGTGGCCCAGCCTACTCTTGTGCAGTCTTTCGAGCCGCGGCAGCTGGTAACCTGGGCGCGTTGGTGCCGGACGCAGAGCAGGCAGTTCAAACAACCAGCCATACGGAAGTTGCATTCGCGGCGGCCTATGCGTTGGGCCGCCTGTATGCGCGAAGAAGCGTACCAATCTTGATCAAGACGTTGCAGTCACGTCGTTCGGCGCGGGTTCGAGCTGTTGCTGCAGAAGCATTGGGAGAGATCGGAGACGTCAGAGCGGAGCGAGCGTTGCGTGAGGCATTGTCGGATCGGTCTGCGGAGGTTCGATTGTTCGCGGCGTTCTCCCTTGGAAATCTCGGCACAGAGGGGAGCCTCGCCGAATTGTCTCGCGTAGGGAAAACGGATAGTGCTGTTGTGCGTAATCATGGAACTGTGGCAGCGGAAGCGAGGCGAGCACAACGCCGAGTTCGAAACCGACTTCGCGGCGGAATCTGTCAACGAGGATGAGACATAGGGGAAACGAGCACAAACGCTGGCTCGCCGACATCCGCGACGAGCTGGAGAAAGACCTGTTTTTCCAAGACCGTGCAAAGTGGCCGACAATCTCGAGGTCAAAGAGGTCGTCGTCGATGGGCGTCGCTACGTCGTGTGTCGCAACCAGCTCGGGGTTCGAAACGTCGCGCCAACTTGAAAGCGGTCAAGACAAGAGCGGCCCTACCTCACTTCTTGGCGGCGATGGTGAGCTTGACGAGGACTTCGTCTCGAATGAGATCGTCCGATTTGCCGGGGTAGTTGATCCCGAAGTCTTTGCGGTTTACCGCGAACTCCGCGTTCACCAAGACCTGATCGCCGGAGACTTTGATCGTTGCGGGGAACACGATGGCTTTGGTCACGCCGTGCATCGTAAGGTTCCCGGTCACCGTATGGGATGCGCCTTGCTCGCCGCCCGCTTTGATTCCGGTGGATGCAAACGTGACTTTGGTGAACTTCTCGACGTCGAAAAAATCAGCCGATTTCAGGTGCTCGGCGAGTTTCGCGGACTCGCTCGTGATTGATGCGGGATCGATCTCCGCGGTGACCGAGTTCTTTTCCGGCGCACCGTCGACGAGGTGGATGGTGCCGTTGAAGGTGGCGATGCTGCCTTCCTGTTTGCTGCCCAGAGCCTTGGAGCCCACCCAACCGATCTTCGACGATGCGGCGTCGAATTTGTAGGCCGTACCCGTGGCCGCAGCGGCCGTCGTTGCTTGCGCGGTCTGCGTCACGTTCTCGGTGGTTGCCTTGGCCTTGCCCTTGGTGGGATCTTCGCATGCCGCCGCGAGCAGCGACAGGGCGGTGACGGTAATGAAGAAGCTTGTCCGCATGGTCATCCTCAGTCCTGTGTAAAGATTGAAGGGCGCACCTTGCCGTGCCGCTGCCCGCACGTCAAACGCGAACACGTTTGCTAAGAGCGTGTAGGGCAGCCTGCTGCGCGAATCGATTCGTCGGTTGGGCGCTGCGGTGCCTGCGCACGTACGAAGAGTCACGTTTACGCGGGCTCCTCGGGCCCGCCTCGGCCTCGCGCCGCTCGCGACGGTTATCAAACGCGTTCTACGGATCGGGATCGCTGCGGCGTGCGTTCTCTTGCGGCCGAGAGGATGCGTTGTCTCGGCGCACATTCGCGTCGCGCTGGCGGAGCACTGGGAGGGGCATACGTTATCGCAGTAATACAATGTACGCAGTCCTTCCTTCTCGAATCAGTCGGCTTATGAGCGTTCTTCTGGCTACATCCGCGGTCTTCGCTTGTTCCGCAGATAGCAAAGATTCGGCACAATCGCCCGAGGGCTTGGCGCCCGATCCCGCGCCGTCGGAAGACGGCGGCTCGAACGGCGGCGCGAGCGACAGCGGAGTCCACGGCGACCCAGGCGCAGCGTTCGATCCGTCTTCGAGCGGTGATTCTCCTCGTCTCGTGAACGATGCGGCAGCGACCGTCCAGTTCGTAGGTCGTTTCGATACACGCGAAGACGCGGGGCCGAAGTGCGGCTGGCCAGGCTGTCGCGTCATCGCACGATTCCAAGGGACGACGACGGTGAGCGTGAAGCTCGAAGAGATCGACGCCGCGTGGATGCGCGGCAATCCGAGCGAATGGGACGTTCTCGTCGACGGAACGTTGAAACCGAAGTTGGTCCTCACGCCCGGCGTGTCCGACTACGTGCTCGCGGACGGACTGACACCGAACGACCACACGATTGAGATCTACAAGCGGAGCGAGGCGCAGAACGGCGTGACGCGCTTCATGGGTTACGACTTTCACGGTGGCGAGCTCCTGCCGCTGGCCGTCTCCACGCACGTGACGCGTCGCCTCGAAGTCATCGGCGATTCGCAGGTTGCGGCGCTCGGCGTGGACGGCGCATCGGTTGGTCCGAATTGTCCGGGCGTTCAATGGGCGGCAAGTTACGAGAATTTTCACGAGTCGTTCGGCGCGCTCATGGGCGAACGATTCGGGGCTCAAGTCTTCGGCACGGCGTACTCGGGCAAAGGCATGGCGCGCAATATCACCGCAGGCGACAAGGACACGATGCCCGTCCTCTTCCCGCGTGCGAACCCCATCGACCCGTCGAGCGCGTGGGACTGGTCCTGGACGCCCGACGTCGTGGTCATCCAGATTGGCGGGAATGATTTCTCCGTCCACATCCCCGTCGACGATGGCCCCCCGACGCCCGAGGAATTCACGAACGCATACCGTGATTTCGTGTCCACCGTGCGTTCGCATTACCCACAAGCATTCGTGCTCCTCGTACTCTCGGCGTCGACACCGGAAGTGATTCCGCCAGATCGACCGGCACGGAAGTACATTTGGTCGACGCTCGAGCAAATCGTGAGTGAGCGCACTGCCGCCGGCGACTACGCCGTCGCGGATTATGCGCCTCCCGTTGCTACCGACGACGAACGGCTTGGCTGCGACGGCCACGGGACACCGGCATTCCACGCGCGCATCGCCCAGCAGATGGGCGACGTGATTGCCGCGAAGGTTGGGTGGAACTAGTGCCGCCCGGCAGAAGTTTTGTTGGACTTGCCCGGAAAGGGCGGCACGAGGAGAAGCCGCGGGAGCGGCTTCGGGGGACGGGGGGCGGAGCCCCCAAGAAAGGGAGAGTGCCGTTCGGGCGCTGCGAAGCAGCGCATCGCGCAGAAGTTCGGCGAA
>Ga0123357_10005724_pt1 | contig 14957 bp, 7 predicted proteins | sample TergutEmb28metaG_FD_89873 | JGI IMG/M metagenome (GOLD analysis project Ga0123357, IMG submission 89873) | Embiratermes neotenicus P4 segment gut microbial communities from Petit-Saut dam, French Guiana - Emb289 P4 | ecosystem: Host-associated > Arthropoda: Insects > Digestive system > Gut ...
AATAATAGGTTCTTAAGCTCGACCTGATGATGACCCCCAAGGGTCGAAAAATGTTGTAATTTTAAACCTACAATTAAAGTTGTGTTGACGGAAATTTCTATGCTATTTATAATAGACTTAGGTATCCAGCATGCCAGTCCCAGTGACCGCGCGGCCTAAGGCGTAGGTCTATGGCCACTCGTCTGCTGGGATTGTGGGTTCGAATCCCACCGGGGCATGGATGTCTGTCTGTTGTGAGTGTTGTCAGGTAGAGGTCTCTGCGACGAGCTGGCCACTCGTCCAGAAGAGTCCTACCGACTGTGGTACGTCGTTGGTGTGATCTAGAAACCCCAAGAATGAGGAACCACACCCAATCAATTGTAACTGAGATGTATCACTGGATGTATTTCCTACATGCCATTAGTAGTGACCGTCAAACATGACTGCTGAATGTCCTCGGACAGATTGCAATGATACTGGAAAATAAAAAAGATATCCAGCATACACGTACAATGCGCATGCGCCATATTGTCATCTGTTGCATGTCTGGATCTGCACTATTTGTTCACATTATCTCTTAAATGACACTATTTTCGAAAAAATATATATTGAGCCTAAAATTCGTGGTTTGATTTTTTTTAAAACTTTCGTCTGAAACTTTTCTAATTCTAAGAAGAAATGAAAAAGATATGATAAAAAATGTGTATTGGTTTCCATATAAAGCACGCATTATCCTTGTCCGATTTTAATGAAGTTTGAAGTTTCTGGACAGATTTTCGAAAAATACTCAAGTAACAAATTTCATCAAAATCCGTCCAGTAGAATCCGAGTTTTTTCATGCGGACTGGCAGACGGACAGTAGGACAGACAAACATGACGAATGAAATGGTCGCTTCATGCAATTTTGCGAGAGCGCCTAAAGTTAAACTGATATTAATTTAAGAGTAATTTTTTATTTTCAAATTTCAATCGGGTTTTATTTTCACTTTTGTTTATATAAACATAATTATTAGTTTGCAGCTCGTTTTTGATCGAAGACACTTCTTGGATTACATTTAGGAATATTCGTCAGAATATATCTCCTGTTTGCAGTAGATTTTTGAAAATATGTCTAGAATTGAATGTTGAAATGTTATTTCCCGATATCGAAACTGTATTCATCACAGCCACAAATTCCATTAAAACATTTATTTCCCTAATTAAGTTGAAAATTTCCACCCAATAACTTAGGTAGATAGATTTAATAATTTATGCTTTCCTCCAAATTCTTGCTTGTATTAGTAATGAAATAGTTGTGCCGCTTCAAATAGTTTAAGTAATGTCCATTACTGGCAGAAATTATAAGAACCGCACTGTCAAGAGCCAATGGCGTGTAATAACTGTATACTAATTTTTACTTAAACATGATCACTAATAATATTTTAAAAATGTTGACACAATCTATCTTATCTCATACTATAAAAATCTTTGTTACAGGAGGATTAATTAAGTCGGTTTCCCGTAAAGGTTTCAGCTACAGCTCCATATTTATATTAATGTTTAAATACGTGCATCATTGTAACTTTCCATCTTTCAGGGAATTGATGTATATATATATATATGTATATATATATATAGAATAATTGAATCTCGAGACGAAAGTAAGTTTTCTTAATTATAGCATTTTTAACCAAAATTACATAAAACAATAAAGTCAGAATTTTAATACACCAGACGAGTGGAAAAATTAAGGAAAACTTTGAGGACTTCAAACAGATTAATTATTAAATTTATTGCCCTTGAAATTTTGTACTTTGGGAATTAAATATTGTTTTACAAATCCATGTAATTCAGATGAGGTTTTGTGTATACACGTAGTTCTTCCGCATGCGAATTATTTATAGACGTCTGTAATTTTTTGGGTCATATATGTGATAACCAATCTCAATGCGACAAGCAATTTTTAATGTAACATTAGGTTGTGCACATAAAACTGGGTCCCAAAAGGTTATGAAAAGAGAAACAGGATCATTTTTCGAAAAGTGGCGATTTAATTAAAAAATCGAGAATATATATATAAGGTCCAAGATATTAAAAATGTGGTGGCGCTTTATCAATAACATTTAGAAAGTCGCGACTTGGTGTAAGAGTAAGTTCAGTTTGTACAGAAATACGTTAATGACAGAAACAAACTTAGCAGACTGTCGTCGTGATTTGAGAGTAGACTGCCGGGATTTTGGTGAAAGAGAATAAGGCTTAGTGGGCATAAAAGGAAAGTGAGGAAGAAGACTCGGAAGTGGAGAACACTTGAAAGAAATCAAAAGTAGAAGGATTAAGATTGTTGAGTGGATATGAGTGGAAGACATTAAATAAATTAATGTATTGTTTAAAAAAGTCGATATTTGTTAAGGGAGAACAACTGTAGTAATTCTTCTTAGTAAGCAAAATATAGTTCAAGACGGTGGATTTCTGTTACGTTTAACCGCGTGTTAAAATAGAAAAATTTGAAAGCTGGTTTGATGAATTAAAATGTATCTAATATGTTTCTCAGTCTGGTTTTAAAAAAGTTGTAACAGTCAGCATAACCTGTATGGCGTATACCCATTGCTGTGTGTACAAAACTGGACTCCTGATGATGGACAGAGAAACTGTCCGAAACATGTAGAGTTCTATTCTTAAAATAAATTTGAGAACTTAATGCATCTCGTTGGTTTTAATATAAGAAAAGACCCACAACTAAGTCTGAGGGAGCCACATGCTAAATGCAGCCCGAGCAGCAGGTTTCAGTAAGTACAAATTAATGTACTCTCAAATTTGCTGGAAAGAACTGCTGAACCTAAAGTTAATGGAAATCGAATCTATGTGCATAACATTGATAGAATTGTCTAAACATTTAAGAAAAAACCGGAATAAATAGGAGGAGAAATTAAAAGTCGCAGACATGTTCAACTTCAGTGCAGAGAGAGAAATCATTACAACAGCAACTTTCTGCTGTCAGCGCCGTTAGCTGCTGTGCACCTCCTATAGTGAATACAGAACGGCAAGGTCACGTGTAGACTTATAACGTGGGGCACCGAGACGGTTATTTTTGCTTCCAAATCAGAGAGCAATTATGTGATCAAAGAACATATTTTCGACAAAAGGCAATACATAACTGCATTACAAACGTATATTTTCCTACGTTATGCTGAAAGTCTCCTGATGGAAACAGTTTAGTCCATTCATTAGACCATGGTTCTAGAACGGGGCAATTGCAGCTAAAACAAAATATTGTATGTGCAGTTATCTATCAGATAGGCAAAATTTGGTTAACTAATAGAGTAATGATTAAAGTATTCAAAGTAATTCTTTTTGTCCTCCGCGCAACATATGCATTTATTTTACTCAATAATTCTAAACTGGTTGATCGCAGGCAACCTTACCCTAATTAAACACAGCCTAAATCGTTTAATACAGACAGAACATTAATAAATGATAAATAAGTGGGTATATTTTGGCAATGATTGCTGTCATTCTGTTCGAAAACTCTCACCGACGCCGAACCAGTAGACACCAGGTCCTAAGAAGCTTTGTAACTTTTTGTTGTGTTTTCTACACGATACGACACTCCTAAATGACCGCAAAGTTTTGTCGTATTTTATGTTTTTCAAATTCAGAACATCAATTAATAGTGTTAAGCATTAGAGTTCTCCTATACAGACGATAGACACGTGTGTCTTGAGTTTGTAAGAAATTGTAGAATTTAAAACTTCTAAAATTTAGTCGTCATAAATGAACTTCAATGACACTCCTTTGTTGCTTTCATTATAACTGTCGTGTGAAAGTTAAAGGTTATTTAGAGAAGATATGTGACATGAAGTAGTTGCGTAAATGTGTTTTCTAAAGTATTTCTTTTCATTTTTTGCTACCGTAAGAATTCTTTTCCTTCGTAACCTTTTTCTTCTTCATTTTATAATTTTTATTGTAGGAAATATTTTTCAATTTTAGTTTATAAAACACGCCGATGAGTTTTATTTTGCTTTAGAGGGCCGGGTGTAAAAAGTATATAGAGTATTGTAGAAAAATAACATCTCTATATAAGATTTCAGAAAATAAATATAAAAGGTAAATAATTTCTGAGATAAAATATTTTAACTTTTTTCGGAGATGTCGATTACGGCCAATAAATATACCATTCGAATTAATGTAATGCGAGGTACAGAAAAGTCTTAAAATACATTACATACAGCACGTATTAATTAGTTACTAACCTCATTTAATAAACTCTCTTAATACATTTCGGTTGATTGATGAGGAATTGATATCCGTCTAGGCGACAGGTACCTTTTCCTGAAGAAAACACATCTCGGCTTCCCATTGCTTAATTATCATAATGAACTCTGTGTCCTTATAAACCTTGAATCTCTAATACAGTCACGTCACATTTTAATTCTCTCTTCTTATTATAAAGCTCGGAGATTTACTTTGAAAGAAAAAAGTAGGAGAGAATTGTGACAGGTCATATATTAGAATACAAAATCTTTTAAGATCTCCGAAGTAGAATGAATTATAATGCACAGCCATTCGCACCAGTGCAATGCGAATTATTCTTACTGCCGTGACAGGGCACGAGAAGCAGGGATTGTTTCTAATGGGTGTCAAATTTAATGTTCCGTGCGTTGGAACGACGACAACGGAAGTAACGATTTCCCTTCGATTTGCACAGTGAGTTACGTCAGTGAGAGCTTTTCAGACGCAAAGATACGGTGTTGCGAGGAGGCAAACCTCTTGGAGGATATGGACAGGACATTTTGTCCAAATAAGAGAAAGGATTACAGCTACCAGACACTGTCACATTTCTCTTATTCTTAATTAAATAAATCAGTACTCTAGCACCTAAATTTTGATAACAAAATATTTTGAAGTACAAAATAAAATGCTGCTTAAATATCCAGGTAATTCCTAAAGGAGAAACTTCTTCTTACATTTCTCCAAATATTATTAGAAAATTATATTTTGAATAATGAAATCATTGCGGTGGATATTAATCACATATGGGGGAGACGAAAATGGCGTACGAAATTTTAGTCGAATTAATTTAGGAAAAGAGACGGCCTGGGGCGTTTAGGAGCGTGAAACAAAAGTAAATTATGCGCGATATTTCATAAGGAGTTTGTCGGGCGTGAACTGGAGTAACTTCTTTCGGGTCATATACTGGTAGTCATCTTGTTAACACGAAAATGCGCTGGTAAATCTTCTAAACTTTATCCATCCTACCCTCTTTAAAATAAAGGTTAAACAAGAAACGATAATTTTTGCTCACGATTAATGTCTAATATGACACACTTTCGTCAGAATGTTACAAATATCAGTAAAATTAGCCTTTTTCATAAAATGCTCTTAATATCTTGATCACGTGATTTCGCTGTTACTTTGTAAAGAAATTCTCCATTTCACTGAACTCGTTAAATGGTACGAAATGGAATGGAATCCATTTTATTAAATATACAGGAATTCCAATTGTGATCGTTGTTTTCTGTTTCTTAGAAGAGTGACAGATTAATCAGAGCTGAGGTCCGAGGCCCGAGTCTTCCAGCTGAACAAAATACTATTTCGTCAATTTTTATTTCGGGCGATAGTCATTCACTTATCTTAGAACAAAATCTCTAAGCTGCAGAATTCATTGTTGTTCCTCGTAATGCAAAGCGTGACAGTAGCAGCATGAAGTGCAGTTATTTCCTTGTTTCCTGTAATTACAATGAAACACTTGAAGATGAAGTATAATGTTTAATCTCAGTGAAGAAGATGATGGCCTAATGTTCATCCTCAGGAACACCTTAAGAGGGCGAAAATAATACACTACCCCTCGTTCCCTGTTTTATCCACCCTCTTTTGTTTAAATTCTAAAGAAACAATGCAATTCATTTTTACACATATTCAGCTGACCAACCACAACCATTACCCGACATCTCGAAGGGATTTACTGGTATATCGGTCTGCCATATGGGAGACTTCGCGTCTTACGGAGCAAAACGGAGCACCGCCACTGCATATGCATTAATTGTGAATATTCTTTGTAGCGTTCACTTTCAGTGTCCCTTTATTTGCTCTACAAATACGACCAAATCTTGGAGCCCACTACTTGAGCCTTTCTGTTAGCAATGATTCTTCTTATACTAATAAATTCACCATTTAATCATTTACCATTATTTTATCTGTGTACACATATATAGCTTAAATTGCCCGTCCTTCCCGCCCTGTTACCACAACAAGAGAGCGCGACCTAATAAAAATAATACATAAAGAAATGGCACCACATGGAAAGTAGGTGGTATTATATGTCTAGAATACTACATACTTGGTGCCCATAAAAACTGATCTCTAAGCCTTATTCGAACGGAAAGTTTCAACTCAGAGTCTTTGATTGGATACGTGAAAACCCCACATTCTCCAATATAGTTTCATTATAGGGACACTGAATGATGGAAGTTTCGGAGTTTAAGGCGTGCGTAATGGGCACGGTTGTAATTTCTAATCATTCCTCCAACTCTACGACGTATATCACAGGATCGCAGTGACGTAAACTGCTGGACCAAGAGTGAGGAACGAAAAAGTCACCTATGAAGGCTCTTAAGGGCTGTATGCCAGTTCTTTCTTCTATGTTAGCCAGCAATTTATTGTTGCCAATACTACTACTACTACTACTACTACCACCACCACTATTACGACTACTACTGCTGCTGCTGCTGCTACACCTTCGGACCTAATAGCCAATACCAACTGTTAATATTTGTCAAATTATCGAAGAAAAGTATTGCCTTTTTCTTCAGAATAATGAAGGCATTACTGTCCTTCGAAATGTTAGTAAGACTTTCCTGGAATCTTCAGCATACAGGGTTATTCATAAGTCCGTGAAACATATTATAAAACTGGCTGATGCCACAGTTGAATGAAGACAGTAATGATTACATCTTTCAACAAGACGGCTTTCCGGCTCACTACAAAGACGTGCGAGGGTATCTCAATCGGAACTTGCCACAAAGGTGGATAGGACGCACAGGAAATGAAGATGGCGCGTTAATGCGGTGGCCACCTCGGTCCCTGGATTAACTCTGTGCGACTTTTTCTTCTGGGGGTTTGTGAAGGACAATGTCTTTGTGCGTCCACTCCCCGTTAATCTCCAGATTTTCGCAACCGTATCACCGCTGCTGTGGCTCTGGTCGACCGTGTTATGCTGACACGCGTGTGGAACGAGATGGGCTATCGCATAGATGTCTGCCGTATTACCAAAGGTGGATACATTGAGCATCTGTGAAGTACGTAAAAAAACTTGGAGAGTTTCTCTCTCTATCGGCATAAGAACTACCATGATCCGTTGAGTAGTTTATTTGTTGCGAATGTTTAAAATGTTTCACGGACTTATGAATAATCCTGTATTACTTCAATGGCCTCTACCAGTCTTGTTATGAAAATTAAAGTTATAGATACTTAATTAAGTAGCTCATGAAGGAAAGTACTTAACAGAGAGCTGTGACGTCACTCTTCAACAGTTTCTATTGTTAGAGGCTTCTTGGCAAGAACAAACTCATGCGTCTTTGTTTAGTTACATACTTCTTGAAACTGCCACAGCTTCAAAAAATAATAGTAGGGAAGAACATTATGACACAGGGTCCGGAGTTATTTTACAAACCATATGGGGTAGGAAGAACAAAGGGAGGCATTAAATTAACAGGGAAGCTGTGGAAAAACAAGGAAAGTGTGTTGTGGTGTTGGGTTGGGAAATTGCAACTCCGTGCACCGCAGGAACAAATTTTGTTTCGGCTACAAATAATACTCCGTACAGCCCTCTTCAAATCATAATGCACTTACAATAATTTCTGAAACAAAACTGCTTATTCAGTAAGTTATTCTTGAACGCTGACATGGCTCAGATGATTTGTGTTCAGCTTTAAAGTGCGAAGGCTTGGGTTTGACTCCAAAGCAATAAACTTGGAATTCCTGGCGGAAGAACTGACAAATCTAACGGGTTTTTCTCATCGTGTTCATTTTCATCCTTCTGCTATTGGCGCTGAATAGTAGAAATAGTGCTAATGACGAAAGTACTAAAATTGCTTACTCTTTCTTTATCAGTTCCATTTCCAGGAAGAACAAATCCAAATTTTCTCGCCTTTTAAGCACAAATAAAAATATTTATTATATTATAATTCGTAATGCACACTGGCATGTAAGTTATACATTTAATACTGGATTTTATGCAAATTACAGGTGAATGTGAAACTTTAATTTCTATTTACCAGGAAATAAACTCCTCATTTATCTAGACTAATAGGTTTAGCTGTTTTGTTCTGAAAATTGTAAGAAACACAGATATAATTGTGTGTACAAAATGCGTGTTTAATGTTGAAAAATTTGTAGTTATTACGATGCTTAAACGATTGCATTAAAGATAAATATCTTAATTAGAATTGCCACATTAACGCAGCAGTTTTTTCTTTTGCTCACAAGTGTCAGCTTATTCCTCTGTTCTGTTAATTAAAGATTTTACAACATAAAATTGTCTACCGGTTCGCTTTGTATTACAGAGGTCCTGAGCTTGGATTTCAGGCTGCACACAACTTAGGATAGAGGCGTTTCGTGATTTCAGCTTCTGAAAAACGGTTATCTTCAATTTATCTCTACGAGAAGCCTTCCGTTTCTTTGCCACTGCTGTTTCCGATCTGACATCTGCATTGACAAAGACTGGTTTCTAGCAATGCACCATCGTAGTTACTTACAAGAACATAACTAACATTTCTCATTATCAATCAGAACGCCATTCTCCAAGCTGTATCACTTCAGTAAAATTTTAGAATATTTTATTAACTTCTACACTTCGCAGTTTCTATGCTACTACACTACACCTGCAGCAAAATTCCAACTTATGCCACTTACGCGGTCACAATTCTTAAACTTGGTAATGAAAACTTTAAAATTTCATACATAACTTTAATATCTGCACAGTTAGTAAATAAAGTGCCCAGATCAACCATTTATCTTCCACGTAATGTAATTTTCTTTGAACGCAAACTCAATTAATTACAGTAAAGAGTAAATGAAGATAAAAACAAACACACCTGCAAACTGTACAACTATATTAGTGCAATAGAAGTAAAATGTTCAAGACTCAGTTTTACAATTTACCAACGCACAGTATCGAAGTATCTTGAAGTCACAGTTCCCATCTCCACTTGGCCATTTCCTTTTGTATGTACAGTAGCCCACGTGACGTGTAAAAATGCCCAGCTGCACTTGTTCACTTTCTGCTGTGGGTGTGTGCATTGACCAAGCAGACATCCTTTTACGTATAAGATATTATAGTATGCGTAATTTTTCAAAACATAATTATGTTCATTCACGCCTTACTATGCAGAATGCATCTTGGAAGTCTTCCTGATACAGTACCATTTTTATTAATATACTTCGTCTTATTTTCTCAAAATTTCCAATATTTTACTTGGTCACCTTTTACAGCAAGCCAATGATATGTTATACTTGAACTTAGCCTATTAAATTAGTAAGGTCACAAATATAAAAAAAATTCTTGACTAAATTTATACAGCCTACTAACTTTTCAGTCACGCTGCCTTGTAAGTAGAAACTACTAATAAAATTCCTACTAACCTTCAGTATACATGACAATTTTTCATTTCATGTTTTAAAAGAGGGTTGCTCTCCATGTACTGTGCACTTAATTTTCTAAAATACGTGTTACGGTTTGCGACACATTGTATTTGTGATTTTAATTTGATTTTTGAAGAATTTATTTTCACAAGCTTCACTTAAAATGTGGTTCTTATAATAGAGATATGAGTATTTTTATACAGTAGAAAACGATTTTTAGACGCGTTGGCATAATCCCTAAAGGGTCTGTTACCTTCGTCGTGTACCGCTGTCTGGGTCAGTCTATCTGTCTGCCCATCTGTCCACTCGGCCGTACAGCCGAAGTAGTGTTAGACAGATGGACTTGTGTCGCTGTAGTAAAAAGAGCCTACATTCAGTAGAGTTCAAGGTCAGTCTAAGCACAACCGTTTACTATACGTCGAACTGTCAAGCAGTTGCATGTTTCTATCCTCTACACGGATCATTATCAGGCTTGCGCTCAAACAGTGAGTAAAAATTAAAAGAACATATATATATATATATATACTTTATTACGTGATCTCGTAATTTATAGTTTTTTGGATTCTAAATTCTCTTTTTAAGAGAATTTTTTTTACTAGTTAAAACTATTTTAATTCAATCCTAGTTGCGTGCTGATTTTCTGCTGAATAATTAACTGACTGATACAAGGTGTGTGGAAAATTGTATTGCTGAATTATTTTGTCTGTTTTTCCGATTCCATTATCTTACATTTATATGACCTTTTCGTTGTTTCATTCCTTCTGTTGTTCTTACTTTTGAACTACAGTCTTGATGGATGAGTATTTTTTCTTGTACTTTTTCAAGTTTCCCACCCGTCGTGTTCTCGTGCCACTCGTTAACCAAGGACTCGTAACGGTCAGTTAAATGTTCAACAGAAAATGAACTCGCAAGTGGAAGTGAATTAAAATACCTTATCTGAAAAACGAAATAAAAGGCACGGCAGTAGCTACTGTAACTGTATTTCCAAAAATAAACTTTGGAATTTTGAGATCTCACAATATAGTGCATAATATAATAAGCACTTTTTAGTTTTACTCGTAGAATCGACATTCTTCCAAGTAGACCTAAAATAATGTCAAACGTTTGACACATATTTGACCGAACCTGCTTTAAAGCCCCGACCTTCTTAATCAACTCCACATAACACAAATACTTCAAAGAAACTTTATCTGATTTAAACTGCCTTATCTGATGCCGACAGCAGTCATAATTACATTCCTGAATCTCGTGACTACACTGCGTCTAATGAAAAAGAAACCGGAGAAATTGCAATAATAAAGTTACTTCGGTGGGAAAGATCTTGCCCCAGTAAATGGGACAAAATGTCTGTGAGCAACAGAAAACCAGGCACACCAGGTGCCAAAGGGGTTCAGCATGCAAACTGCGTAAGAATTTTGAATGTAGGAGGGTAAGTTTTAAATGCAAAACACACTTTAAATAGTGGATGGTTACACCTATAGTTGGAGTCCTGGAAAGTGGGTTATAATCGCTAAAGAATTCGATTGTAAATTGTTTTTCAAAAGACACACAAAAAACTCTCAGAATTATGAGAGGATCAGAAGAGGAAAAGGAAAGCAGTCAAGAGTAATAGCTAAATATCTTTCGCCTGTCAGCTTCCGAAAAGGGAAGGAAATAGTGAGTGAGAAGTACAACAATTGCACTAAAAGTGTATCGTCGATTTTAAAATTTATCTGGAAACATTGTTGGAGACATAAACCCGGACAGTGAAAACAGCAACATCATTCTGTATTATTGATAATTTACCCACTGCAGAATATTTTGCCTTCAGTTTGCTATCAAGAATATGAATTTTAAGATATACGGAAATATAGTTTTGCCTGTTGTTCTGCATGTGTGTGTAACTTGGTCGCTCACAGTAAGAGAGAACGTAGGCTGAGGGTGTTTGGGAATAGGGTGCTGAGGAGAATATTTGCGTCTAAGAGGGACGATGTAACAGGTGAGTGGAGAAAACTATATAATGAGGAGCCTAATGATCTGTACTAATCAACAAATATTATTCGGGTGATCAAATGGAGAAGAATGAGATGGGTGAGACATGTAGCATGTGTGGGGGCGAGGAGAGGTGTATACAGGATTTTGGTGGGGAAACCTGAGGAATAGAGGCCACTTGGAAGACCGAGGTGTTTAAGGAAGGATAATATTAAAATGGATCTTCGGGAAGTGGGATGAGGAGCATGGACTGGAGTGATCTGGCTCAGGATAGGGACAGGTAGCGGGGTCTTATAAACTCTATAATGAACCTTCGGATTCAATAAATTTCGGAGAATTTCTTTACTTACAGAGAATCGGTCAGCTTCTCAAGAAAGGCTATGCTCTATGAAGTAAGTAATAATTTGCCCACATGGCTAGTAATTCCATGAAGTGGTGTTGATCAAAATGTTGCAAGATCTGAGGTTAACAAAGCAGCACTTACAAAATGCTCGCTGAGTCTTTGGGTAAATAGTTTCCGACATTTCGATGGACTGCTGCGTCTTCATTTTCAGGATCCAGCAATCGACTTTAACTGATTTTCGCTGCAGAAAAAGGCACTTGAACTTGCGTGAATATCAGGAAACTCTATGTCCATCGACGCATCACATCGTTACACGTCAGAAAAAACTGACTATTCAAGTTATAATTTCTTTGATAGTCTAAAGTCTCTTTCTGCGGTACGGAAGCCGAGGATTTGTTTCATTATTCTCAGCAGTAGGCCAGTCGACTGTACGCTGAATCACAAGACTGCAGTCCGTTATCATGACGTCCTAAGATCCGTTATACTACGGTAGATGCTGAACGAACTACGCAAAAATATAAACTACACCTGGTAGTATAATAAATTCGACAGTACACATTGCTTCTCTACAAAAAACAAACATTAACTCGCAAACAACTTATTTCGTAAAATCGAAAAATGTATTACAAATTCTATTACGGCACTGGGCTTTTGTTCATTGCAAGAACCCGACATATACAAAGGCCGCGACGTGCCCCGAAGAAAGTCCAGATTTATTCCAAGTACCCTACTTTTGGTATCTGTGGTGGACGAAAGGGCACTAGACTATATTCTTCTCAGTCTACTTTGATTTCTTCGACAACTGTCACATAACCAATGTTCCATATTCACTCTTACCCACCAACATTACATAAGCTTACAAACGGAGTGCGTCGTAAATAACACACTTAAGGAAGAGTGCCCGCTACATTTTTATGAGAATACAACACCCCATGTTTTTATTCTTTCAATTTCGATGTTACGTGTACTATATCAGCTTGTTGTCCAATGCAGTCTGTTCATTCGACAACATACAAGACAACCCGCGGACCAACAAAGCCACAATCTCCTTCACAGCCATACAATTCCTTCGGCATGGGGTCTAAATTTTTTTTTTTAAGATTTATTGCAATCAAGGTATGTATAGCGTGTTCGAGGACAAATAACGAAATTGTTCCCCTAACCAACTTGAATAAATGAGTATACAATAACAAAATTAAATAGAAGAGAATATAAATAACATCAGAGAAAAAACTTCCTAACAACTCTAATACGTCTAACGGTGAGCGGGTATTTATGTTTATATTTCGTGTACATAGAGGTGAGGTCGGCTAGCGTTTAATTCCCGATTGTTTGGGTTAGGGGTTGGGGTGGGAGGGCAGTGAACAAAAAGGTTGGTTGTGACTCGGTGGATGATGATTGGGATGGGTTGAATGTTAAGTGTCGTGCAAATAGGAGGTGAGGAATGTGTCTGGGTTAATTACTGGTAACTCGAAGACACCTAGATTGGATAACTTGGAGTTCGAAGCAGTTGGAGGGACATGCGGAACTCCAGACAGGGGTAGCGTAAGTTAAAATGGATCGAATAAGTAATTTGGGGTCTAATTATGTTTATGGAATGCAGTGACCATACGTAAACAAATCGGCAGCCGATCGTATTTTACTCGCAGCAATAACGGTATTGCGCATGCTTGAATAGACATATTGATGTAGAATAGCCTGAATATCTAGAGAAGTAGGTACGTGGGACATGTGCACAGTTTTGTATTCATTTATTTTTGTCATGAATTTATCAAGCAGTGTCTATTTAGTTTTGTGGTTAATTATATCAAAGAAAACCCACAAAAGTATCTGTTGGTTTGGACTAACCTTACTGATTACCCCAAATAAACCGATATCTCTATTCATTTTTCAAACGTAATTTCCGTCGAATGAGAAAGGAGTCTGAGAGTTTTTCGGTCTATTCTAGAGAAAGTTTGGTTGGGAGCTAGAAGTTGTTGTGGCTGATATTGTAGTTAAAGTGAACAATAAACGATGTTTGCCTTCCCATTACTTATAATGGATTGTAGCGCTGTATAAGCCATGATCATATTTAGAAGATGTAAATGTGCCACGTGGTGTCGTTGTGAAGCAACGAACTCCTTGTTCTCGAATTGTCTAATTCCATGAAGCAAATCTGTCCTTAAGAGCTAATCTTTCTGAAATGGTCAAGGAAGTTACCACATTTTACGAAATTCAATGAAACAGTACGGTTTTAATAGGATTCACTTATAGCGTGCTGTTTAATCTAGCGGAGTATAGGCTAATTTAAAAAAGATCCAAGGCACAAATATATTTTATTTATTAACCCTTATCCTGCTAACGTGGAGAATATGGTGAGCTACTAATAATACCAGCAAATGGCAGATGGGATTTAATTCGGTATTTAAAGGGTTAAAGTAGAACAAGAGTCCTTGTTTCGATTCCAAATTTGTTATTATAATTCGACATTGAGAAAGGAAATATTTAACTTTAATATATTCATTAACTTTGATATTGATTAATTATATTGATTATATAATTATATTGATATAATTATATTATGTAATTATATTGATATAATTATATTATATAATTATATTGATTAATATTTAACTTTAATATATTGATTAAGAGATGTTATGTGAATTTGATGTGTGGTTGACCGTGCATCGTAGTTCAATGTGGAATAAGAAACCAACTAGATGTCACTTAGTATTATATTTATTTCTCCTTTATAATTTGCTCAACATGTTTCGCGTTATCTTGTGCCCATCCTCAGGAGCTGAAGACTTAATGGTATTTTTGCCGCGTGTGGTGTAGTGCCATGACTGTGTAGGCGGTCAGATCCGGTTGGCTGGTTGTGTGTCCATTGGGGAGTACGTAGCACAATGTACTCCTCAATGGACACACAACTAACCAACCGGATCTGACCGCCTACACAGCCACGGCACCACACCACACGCGGCAAAAATACCACTAAGTCGTCAGCTCCTGAGGATGGGCACAAGGTAGCCCGAAACATGTTGAGCAACTTATAAAGGAGAAA
>Ga0123357_10005725_pt1 | contig 14957 bp, 9 predicted proteins | sample TergutEmb28metaG_FD_89873 | JGI IMG/M metagenome (GOLD analysis project Ga0123357, IMG submission 89873) | Embiratermes neotenicus P4 segment gut microbial communities from Petit-Saut dam, French Guiana - Emb289 P4 | ecosystem: Host-associated > Arthropoda: Insects > Digestive system > Gut ...
ATTCCTTATCTTCTCAGCATACACAATGTTCTTAATGTACCCCCACAGGAAAAAATCAAGTGGAGAGAGATCTGGGCTTCGAGGTGGCCAGGGTATTGGTCCACCCCTTCCAATCCAGGCATCGGGGAATCTATCATTTAAAATGTCAGTCACAAAGCAACTAAAATGGGAGGAGCTCCGTCTTGCATAAAAATAACCCTACGTATAGTTTCTTGTTCGAAGGTTTCAGTTTTCAATCTATGGAAACACGTACTGTTATAGCGGTTTCAAATCCCGTCCGTCTTTTTCGATGACCCTTTATTAAAGTACATTTTTTTTTTTTTTTTGTATAGAACATCCCTTTCTGCATTTATCACATTCTTTGTGTACGTCTGAGCCAGTGTCCCCTTATATATTTCATCTGTTGCATATCTTGTGTAAGGGTGTTAGTGAGAACAACCAACACTGAAATAACCAACCAACCAACTAACTAACCAACCAACTAACTAACTAACTTCATGGAGAAGAGTCCTTGAGAAGCTAACAGATCATCATTTAGTCAACAAATTGCCTGCATTTTATGGACCAGGAAACTTATTAACACATTCACAAAATCCTGCCACCTGTTCTATCCTGAGCCAGATCAGTCAAGCCGATGTCCCCCCATCCCACTTCTTGAAGATCCATTTCAATATTATCCTCCCATCTATGCCTATGTCCTTCAAGTGGTCTCTTTTCCTCAGGTTACCTCTCCAAAATCCTGTATACTCGTTCACCTCTCCAGTCTCCTATATGTGCCACGTGCACCCACCCAACTCATTTGTCTTGATTTGGTCATGTGTATAATATTTGGTTAGGAGTACAGATAATTCAACTCCTCATTATGTAGTCTTCCTGATTTCCCTGTTACCTCGTCCCTCTTAGGCCCAAATATCTTCTTCAGCACCCTATTCTCAAACACCCTCAGCATATGTTTCTACCCCATTGTGAGACACCAAGCTTTCCATCCATACAAAAGAACAGGCTAAGTTACAGTTCTGTATGTCTTGATCTTCATGTGTTTGGACAGCAAACTGAAAGACAAAAGATTCTGCACCAAATGATAGCAAGTATTCCCCACGTTAAGTCTGCTCTTAATTTCTTCATCTATGGAATTTGGATTTGTTATGTTTGCACCAAAATATTTGAACCATTCCACCTTTTCAAGTCATTTATTAATTGTCATTGTGTTGTGATTTTGCTCTGCATACTGGTGTCATGACATGATCACAAGCTTAATTTTTACCTAACACTGAAAAGTTCTGTAAATTTGTTTTATCCAAAGTGCTTTCAGCTTGAAAAATCCTGTTGTCATTGTGGAAGGATATAGATAACAAATATCCAGTGTAACAATTTAGGGAGTGCCAAGACATATTAACTGTTATCATTATCACCATTATTGTCAGAACTATTGGACTGTGACTATAAAGTGATTTTTGTCAAATTCGGCCTTCTGAATCATATTACAATTCATGTTATATATCTTCCTACAATTTTAGTTTCCCTCTTTACTTTCCCAACAAATGTTTGCTGTATTTTTCACACTTAGGCTGTTGGAAGCTGTGTAATTTTGTTGATGTCATCACCTTTACTCCAGCCTACATTAGAACCTAAGTAATTACAATTGCTGAGATTGCTCACAATGACAATTTTACTTCAAGTAAAGCGTTTTTTTCTAAAACTGTATATTGTCTTGCTTGACGGTAATATCATGTTTTGTGTTTTGTTGGCTTCACATATTTGCTCCATAGTTGTAGGTTGTCAGTGTTTGGCACAATTTTCTTGTTATTGATGAAATGGAGGACATTTAATCTGTTATTATTTACATGAAACGCATGTTGCAGTTTAGTCTAAAATTTTCTAATGACACTAATATATATATATATATATATATATATATATATATGTGTGTGTGTGTGTGTGTGTGTGTGTATGTGTGTGTGTGTGTGTGTGAAACAGATTTGGTATGGCAGTAAGCACCTTTTTTGTACCTCATAGTTTATGGTAATAATTGCTGCATCTCTTTCCTTCTGTTGTCTCTACTGTTTGGTATTTCTACATAGTCCTCTCTTCAGAGCCCCATGTGAGTAGTTGTCTGCAGAAGAATGAACAGTGATCCCCACAGGAGTTTGAATTGACAGTTTTGTCATTCAGTGACATATTTGCCACTTTCTTCAAATATTTTGTGCCAGATATTACATAAAAATGTTGAAGAGCTTCTGTGCTGTTAATGAGAACTATCATTCCATAATGTTACAAGTTTGTATATTGTTCTGTATCAAATTGGAATTGTTCAGTAATCTGGTTTGTAACATCTAAACATCCTTTCTAAAGAAGATGCAGAGCTTGAAGCCTTGCAGAATACCATCATTCTTTTTCTGAGGGTATGAAACCTTCCAGTCTTTTCCAGGAGTGTTTATTTTATGTTTATGTATGACATTCTAATCTGAAATATTTTTGAACTGACCTCCTTCTGTTATGAAGCCATTTTGAACACTTAGTTCTGAGGTCTGTAGGCTAAGTTAAACTTGATTTTTGGACATTGCCCCATTCAAATAAGTTAATTTTGCAGCATTATTTCTTTTTAATGAAATACAAAAATATTGCTGTAGAATTTAATTTGTCTTGGTGTTATTATTTGCTGATGTATGTGTAATGCATAGTGAGTGTAGAATGCATGCTGTATGTAATGATCTTAAGCAAGTAACTGTAATGATACGATTCTGGAAGCTTTCAGTAATGTTTTGTGCTATGCTTTTTAGTGTTGCTATGTTGTAGTTTCTTTAGAGTGTGTGTTGAAGACATTAGCTATGTGTTTTGATACATACATGTTAAATGTGTACATAGTTCAGTGTTTCAGTGTTCTAAATGTGCAAACAAATTTGAGGTTATGAACTTAAAAATATTATAATTGTTCAAATTTTTTAAATCTGGGAAAGTGGGTACAACATTATTAAATTAAAATTATTTTGATCTTGTTTTGAATAGTAAATTTTTATGATTGTCTGACCATGCTGTTCACATGGTTACTTAACTTGTATTTCTTTATTGTGGCAAATATAAACAACTTTTTAACTTTGGAAAACTGAATTTCATACATTGTGTATAATTTTTTTAAAATTCAGAACCTTATCAGTAATGTAGACTTAATAGGTAGATATACTTTTTTTTAAATGTAGATTTAGCGTTGATAGGTGATGTACTTGTAGTATTACTTCCAGATATTTGCAGTACTACATAGACATTGTGTAGCAGCTTTAAAATACTGGTTATAGTAATTGATCTTCTATAACAACATATTTATTCATACCCCAACAGTAGTAATAGAAAATTAATTTTTATTCACAATTTGAACTTCTGGGTTATGACACCATATGAACCGGAGGGGCCACCATGAATTTGAAGGAGTGAACATATATACAGTATATGCCTCTGAAACATTGGTACCCACTAGCCAGATTATCTGGAATTATAACCCAGAAGACCTTAACCTATCACAGTGGAAGCCGTTTATCGTATAAATGTTTCATGGCTGAATGAACATAATATGGGAAGTAATATTTAACAAACAGATTTGACCTCTGTTGCTTAAATCCAACTTCATTGACACAGTGTAAATGTTAAAATTGTATCTTTAGCTCCAAAAGTCACATTGTTAAAAAATTCACAATTTACATACATGGTTGCAAAAAGTCATATTTTTAAAGTCTATACCTGTGTCTGGGTTTAAAACTATGTGTGCAGGTTCTGTAAGATCCAGAGTTTAGTAATTTGTGAACTGAATATACAATAATTGTAGATATTATTCAAGTATGGGATTAGGAGATTTCAGGATTAAAATATGTTAAATACCCTTGGATGTGTATGATGTTTGTAATAGATATGTTGTGGTTTGTCCTACAGCACCCACTGTCATGGCAGATTAGTGCAGATGGAACACGTATGATTGGTCACATGATCCTTAAGAAGACTGTACGAGAAGGAGTAGGACCTACATCATCAGCAGCTATACTAGGACTCAAGGTTGTTGGAGGGAAGCTTCTTGAGAATGGTGGTCGTGGTGCTCTTATTGAGAAAGTGAAGAAAGGCAGCACAGCAGATGTAGAAGGCCATCTCAGACCAGGTGACTGTTATTGTGCCTACAGTGCAGGAAATGAAACTAATATAACACAATACTTGAAACATGGGGACCGCGTTAGCACAGTGGTTAAGGTGTTGTGCTACAAATCGGAAGGTTGCTGGTTCGATCCCAGCTGGTGTCAGTGGATTTTTCATTGACATAAAATCCTCCTGATCGCACTATGGCCCTGGGGTTGACTCAGCCTCTAACAGAAATGAGTACCAGGAACATTTCCTGGGGGTAAAGGCGGCCGGTGTGTAAGGCTGACAACCTACCACCATCCTGTGCTCTTGTCACGAAATCTGGGAACCTTAACTTCCTGGAACCCTCTGGGCCTGTCCAGGCCTGTAATGGGACTGCTTTGCTTGAAACATACTGACAGGATCATAATTATAAATTATTTAATTACAAAATGTGTAATAAACAGACTTGTTGCAACATTTTAGGCAGTAAATCACATTTATAGCATTTTGTTGAGGATCAAGGATTTTTAATACCAGAAACAGGAGAAAAGTGCTTCTATGGGAAAGAATATTTACTGGTATAAAATAATAGCTTGCCTTATAGATTAAAAAAAAAAAGCTGTTGAGCGTGCCTGAATTGCTAGATGCTATTACTTATCAGAAGTACAGTCTGTGTCCAGACGTACTGTATTAAATTTTGCTGCCATGTTTATCAGTGATATAAGAATATTAATACGTTTTGTGAATTGTTATCTCAATGTATGTATGTCGCAAGGTAATAGCAGAATGTGTCATAATGATTTATAGTGTGAGGAAGGGGACTGTAGTCTATTGGCTCACAATAGGGTCCAACATTGGATCTTTGTGAACATGACAATGAAATTTTGAGGTTTCATAAAAGCAAGGTATTTCCCAGCTAAGAACCTGTCATTCTTTCAAGGAGTAACTTGCAATATGAAGTCAGCAAATTACTTATAATTGGTTTTACTGCTTGCAAAGTTTTTGTCCAACCTTACTTAAATTTTTTTTATTTTCCTTGCCATTTAATATCAATGTCTTGTATGCAATGCATTCTGAAATCTTTCTTTATCTTATTTATTCTCAAATAATGTAACACGATTTTGTCAACTGCATAAAATATGTAGTGTTGAATGAAGTACAAGATGCTTATGTATGGTGACAAAATTTTGTTGCTTAATGATGCTGTCAGTTGCCCACTTGCTAAGATTATATTGAGCCAGTGGTAGGTAAATGAAATATGAATATAGAGAACTGGTGGAGTGGTACTTGCAGGGGAAACCAAAGTACTTGGAGAAGACCTGTTCCATTCCCATTTCATTCATCACATATCCCGCATGGACTGGCTTGGGATCAAACCTGAGCCTTTGTAGTGGGCAGCTGGTGACTGGTTCAGCTATAGCTTGCTGCCATACATAGTAATGTGGAACAAGTTGTGTGGGAAAAGGCCATGGTCTGCTTTGAGGTACTGTCCCAGTATTTGCATGGAGGAACTGAGTAAAACCACAGAAACCTCAGTCAGGATAGCTGATTTTGCAGCTAGGAATCATAGCAGGCAGCTAATTAATACACGTAACAGGCATTACTGCCCACAGATCATTTAATTTCAGTGATTGCTGGGCTGATATCAGTGATTAATAGGAATGTGAATATTAATGTGCAGCATGCATCTGTTAACTAGGACAATATGTCTTGAAACATCAATAACACAAAACACTATAACTGATAAATATACAGATAAAATTCTTCATAACTGAGAATAGTAAGGCTGTTCTACAACAGAGTACATATGTTTTTTAAATGCATTCTTTGTGAATTTACATTCCTCTGTGGCCTTCATATCCTTTAATCGCAGATACCTATTAATTTAATCATATCATTCTGACTGCATTGTCTTGGTGAAAATGAGTGCCACAGCAACACTTATGTAGAGTAACATGTGTATTACTTGAAGATGTATATAATTTTGTCACCAGTTGCGGTGGCTGCTTGGTTTGAGGCATGTACTATCTTCTAAGTTCAGATGCTGGGATTGTGGTTTTGGATCCCTCTTAGGACATGGTTGTATTTATGTGTTTTCCTATGCTTTTCTTGTCCTTTGTAAGTACAAGCCTTGTGGTGGGCAGCTCCCCATCTAAGGAGACATACCACATGGCCAGGAGTTATATAAGTAAGAAACAGGAAGCCCTGGGCTGCATCTACATGCACTTCCATAAAAGATGAATATAGAATTTCCATTTCCTTTCATTCAACGCGCGCGCGCGTGCGCGCGTGTGCGTGTGTGTGCATGTGTGTGCGCGCGTGTGTGTGAGTGTGTGTGAGTGTGTGTGTTTGTGTTTGTGTGTGTGTGTGTGTGTCTGTGCGCGTGAGTGTGTGTTTTTGTGTTCGTGTGTTTGTGTGTGTGTGTGTGTGCGTGCGTGTGCGCTCGCGCGGGTGGGTGCGTGTGTGTGCGCGCGCGTGTGTGCGTGTTTGTGTGTTTGTGAGTGTGTGTGTGTGTGTGTGTGTCTGTGCGTGTGTGTGTGCGCGCGCGTGCGTGCATGTGTGTGTAAAAGTTAAATTTAAGAAATTAACAAATGTATAGCCCCTTAACACAACTAATTTTATTTAAGAAACTTTTAAAAGTCATTTACATCTGACAACATTATTATTTTGCCTAAGATGCAGCCCCCTTGCTGTAACCCTACCTTCCATCAGAATAGACCCAACAAGGAACACTACTAGCCTACTAGTGTAAAACCATCCATCAAACTGCATGTACATAATGTAGCCAAGAAAGTTTACAGTCATACAATAAAAGTACCCTTTAACCCTTTAAATGCCGAGTTAAATCCCATCTTCCATCTGCTGGCATTATTAGTAGCTCACCATATTCTCCACATTAGCAGGGTAAGGGTTAAAACTGTTAGTTAAAAGGTACGCTAATGTGGTTTAATAAAACCCACATATGTTTGATTAATTTTAATAGTTTCATACAAGAAAGGTTTTGACACAACCATAATGTACCATGTATCGAAACACCACTTGTAGAATCCAGCAGTGTGATGGAACAGTTTCATAATCTCATACAGAAATGGAGATAGTAAAAAATTACCCAGAAAAAGAAAATTACAGCACTGGTTCTATGCCCTGCAAGACTTACAAATGATTGTACATAAAGGCAGAAACCATAACATGTAATTGGCATGGTTGAATTGAAAATTTTAACACAATCTTAATGATGTATGCTGTTGCTGAATTCCTTTTCTTCTCTGTTTCAATGTTATTTTTGTATTTATATGCTTGGTTATGCTTACATGTATTATATAACCAGTAACATTCAATATTAAAACTCTAAAACATTTTGGTCATTATAAATAAAACACAGGTTTGGGAGCAGAATATTAACAATAATCCAGTCAAATATCTGAACTTTTTTAGTGCACTGGTTAAAAGTAGAGTGCCTACATCACTGTTTTGGAAGAACTGATTTGTAACAGAAAATTTGATATCAAAACAGTAGGTCAGCATGGTTTTGACTTTTTTATTTGAAATTCAGTCTTATTTCAGTCATAGAGTATCTTCACAGTTGAATTGTAGATCTCTCTCTCCCCCTCTCTCTCTCTCCTCCTCCCCCTGGGTCTTGCTAAAAGACCTAGGCCTCATCATTAGCCACTATACTCTCCAGAAATTGTGTTGCTTGCAGTAGTATTGCTGAGAAATAAAGTTGTTTTGTCTTTGTATTGTGCCTGCTTGTTTTTTTGTTCAGTTTTGGCACAGAGATTTTCTTTTGGTCAAAACTGGACATGGTAATATCTCTGTTCACATGCATGGAGTCATTTTTGGACCAGCTAATCAGCTGTAATTTATCACAATTTGGGTCAAATTTTCCACACTTGGATCACATCTGGAAGCTTTGGTTAACCAGATACTTCATCATCTGTAATATATTCCATTCCGTCTTGATATCACATAACTGTAACCAAATTCTGTGTTTTGTTTATAAAGTTATTGTAATATTTTGTGAATGGTAATGGTTTTTTCCTACAGTTCTAATGGTGTTTTTAAGAGTTCATAACTGTTGTTACTGACAAACAAATTGAGCATGTCAGTAAAAACACTGCAACCATGAAAGAAATGGAACCAAGACAGCTGTTTGGCATTAAGATGTTGAATTATGTAATTTTACTATTACATGCACCAGCTTTGCCAGTTACTGTACAAAAGTGTCAGTCCAATTGTTTACCTTTATTCCTTATTTTATATGTATCTTTTAACTTTATTCCTTATTTTATAGGTATCTTTGTTAATGGTAGAAACAGCAGGTTACTGAGGGAAGTGTGCTTGTTTACATTTTTATTTTTCTCTCTGTGTTTTATGCAAGAATGAATGACATCTTTTTTTTAAACAAATAAATTTATGTACTTCATTCTAGATAAGTGCTGTCTAAGTGTTTGGTACATGAAGGTTGAAAGCTTGTGATTTCATTAATTGAAATGCCATTTAAAAGGCTTTCTTTAGTTTGAAGTAAATGATAAAACAAAAGCCTTTGGTCTTATGCTTGGCTAAAAGTTATCTTGTTAGTTAGGAACATTTATTATGAAATTGCTCTTAAAGTTTATGGCCTGCTACTTTGATAATTATTGGCTCTGCAGTATGCTGTTTTAATGGCACAAGCATGGGGTGTGCTTGGCTGAACATTGCATAATTTTTATATTACTTAGGCTGTCACCCCTAGGTAAATTCAGGATCTCTCCTTTTAGTACTGGGAGATTTAAATTCCACAATCGTGGGACATTTAAGTTTAAAAATTACATATGTGTGCAATGAAAGAGATTCATCATACCTGTGCTCTGCTAATTTCACTTTTTAATGCTTTAAATATTGTGGTTGCTGTATGTATCACATGCTTTAAACCTCAGTGTTGCATTTTTGAGTTTTGTTTGGCCCACAATATAAACCATGATTTTTTTTCCCTGAAACTTAGTCACCATCTAGTTTTATGATGGATATGTAGTGTGTTTTCTTACAGGTAAGACAAAATTTTAAAATATTATGTGGATGAACTCTGTGGCTCAAAATCCTCATAAATTAAGTACTGAAAAACATTTAATTATTAACTAATTATTTATTAATTATTATTAATTGATTATTGTAATAGTACCAACATTTTATAGATGTGGTGAATTTATAAGGAAAAAAAGTTACTAACATAAGCCCTTACAATTATTATGTTATTCAGGGGATGAAGTAATTGAGTGGAATGGACGTTCACTTCAGGGGAAGAGTTTCCAAGAGGTATATGATATCATCGCAGAATCAAAACAGGAGCCACAGGTGGAACTGATTGTTTCACGCATTTTGAGCACCCGGCAGACACCACAAGCACAGTGGGGACATGCTTACACATCGCCTACATCCATGCATAAAGGTAATGTACTTGAGACTGACATTAACTGTCAAATCCACCAGGAATGAAAAGATGCCTTGGTGGAAGAAGGGTCAAGAGTACTCAAAAGTGACACTAAATTCACAAGAAACATAATTGTTCTGTTCTTGTAATTTTATGTTTGGACTAGCCATTTAGACAGGCAGTAGGATATCTGTGTGGATGTGAAATGAAATGTAAACAATGTTTACTTGTTCATAATTTGTATGTTTTGTCCCCTTTTCCTATATAGCACCCATTTAGTAACAGGTGTTCAAAACTGTTTATTTTTTGCTTTTATTTGAACCTTACTCAATTTTGATGTGTTTCACCATGCCTAATGCTGCTTCTTGCTGTCTTTAGGTAACCCGTAAATAAAAATGGGCACATACAGCTTGTTGCAGATGTTATGGAGTTCAGATTTGTGTGTGTGAATATATGTTTATAGCATACCTAAATTTTGTGTTGTCACATTGTTTTTAAATGTAAAAGGATTTATTAAGAGCATGGTAAGACCGTACATAAATCAAACATAATATTTATTGATAAGTTATTTAATGCTACTGAACTGCAGTAACTTTTAATGGATTTTGTTTTAGCTTTCAATAGAGATTCCTTATCTGTTATATAGAATATTAAACCTTGTATAAGCTGGTGGTAGAGAATTTGCTGTTGACATGTTTGTATTGCTTTAAAGGTAACACATTCATGGAGGAAATATGTCATGCATGGTAGTAACTATTGACTGCATTCAGATGCAGATTGGTTAAATGACTTGTGTCTGTGTGATGTCTGTTATGTATATATTAATTATATCAACTCTAAACCCTATCATAAGGATGACTGCTAAAGAAACTAGTGAAACAGCGTCATGAGTGAAGGAAGAACGAACCTACTTTATTTTTTATGTAGGTTTATTAAAGTACAAGGTACAGCAAAAGGTTAATGTTGTAGAAGTAAATATGTATGAAAACTCATATAGTTTTAAGGTATTACAAAAATAATCCAAATTTCAGTTTTAGTGTTTCAGAAATTTGTTATTAATAAATGATAAATATGTTAGATGTGAAGAAATGAGAGAGTTGTTTAGTATTATGTAAGTATTAGAGGCAGTTTTTTCTTCATTTTACCTGAAATTGTTTATTTTATTGTTGTATTTGTAAGGTCTGAACCAAACGTTCTAGGGTTAAACGGAGATATGAGGTGTAACAGTACGTGTACACACACACACACACACACACAAAATATTTCTACAAAGGAAACCCTTAAGTCTGTTTTCTTCTATTAGTGATGCTGCCATGATACACAGGAAATTTCAATGTATTTTGAAATCCCTCTGAGTGTTGTCATAAAATTTTATGTTTTTGGGGGGTTCAAAAGTCCATACATTGAAACTTAACTGTGTTTAATGACTAATGAAAGAATATTATGGCTGAGTCAGGATCTAGCTGAGCAATTTGATGTTTGGGTCAAACAATTCCATACTGACTGAGCTGTATGCTTTGGTGCATTTTTTTTTTTTTTATGAAAAAGCCAAATAGAATTCAGTCCTTCCAAGAGCAGATGAACTTTCAGACAGAACATTCAGAATAAACACTTTACTGAACGTCTATGAAAGCTTAAACATAAGACAAAGAGAGAGGGAGGGACAGAAAAAAATAAAGGAAATTCAAATAAAGGAACATGTGGAAAGAGAAGTTTCCTCTTTTGCCTGGTGTATAGTTTTTTATCTTGGTGTCAGAATATTTCCACTGACAGTTCTGATTCATTGGTTCAGGACTACTGGGTTCTGCAGAGTTTCGGTACAAGTGATGGTATACTAGATGGGATTGTTGGTGTTTTGAACTTTAAGAACAAGACTGGAATAGATTTTCTTCTTTCCTAGTTTTTGATCTTCAGTCGAAAGTTAATATATTCTGCCATCAGTGTGACACTTTCTTGTCATGTCATTTCTGAATATTTCTTCTGTGCTGTTTACATTTTTATGAATAACACTATATTTTTGGTTGTCTTGATTGTTCACTATTGTTCATGCTGCTTTGTGTTTTTTTTTAACCTTTTGAAAGACTTAAATTATTGTATTTATTATATGACTTCATCACCATAGTCTGTATTCAGTATCTGAAATGATTGTATCTCGATTTTTGAAGTGTGAAACAAAATTGAAGGTTAATTCATTGTTTTGCAGATTTTCTGTCTGTTGCTGTAACAAACACAATACAGAAACTGACAACAGACCACCTCAAAACAAAACATTTCAAGAACTGCTACTGGCTTTTGCAGTTCATTCAACAATAAGCCAAAGAATGTTTTCTATAGTTGTTGAACTTCTGCATTGTCAGAATGTCCAATCCAATAATTTTCAATTTGAAACTCATGTTGCATTATGATAAATGCTGAAACCTGCTTCATGTTTATGTCATAAACTACCATGTTTCCTTTTGCTTGTAACAAAGTTTTTTTAGCATAATTTAAAGAGAAAGACAGCATGGGTTAAAATTTCTGACTCCTAACTAATCTGCATCTGTCTTATGTAATCTTCATATCTGACTACTGTGAACTGTTTATATTCTTTAGATGTTGCAAAATTATTGCTAGAAAAGAAGTATAGTACTTACTTTTACTAATGCAGCTTTCTTCTCTATAGTCTTTGTTGCCTGACATCGCCTGCTCGCCTGCCTGCCCGTTCGCCTGCTGTTCATTTCACTGTCTTTGCTGTGTGGTTTGAGCAATATACACACACATACATATATACATACATACATACATACATACATACATACACACATAGATACATACATACATACATACACATACGTACATATGTACATGCATACATACATGCATACGCACATGCATACATACATGCGTACATACATACATACATACATACATACATACACATACATACATATGTACATACATACATATATACACACACATACATACATACATATGCCTGCTGGGCAGTACAAGATGTTGAATTGCAGGTTGCATGGTTCAACTTCCTATATGACAAAGTAGACACCTTTCTTTTTTCTTCCCTTCAGTTCATGATTTACTCTTAATGTCACTTCCTTTTATAGGATTTGATCAGTGGAATCGTGTCTCAGTGTATACACATTGGCTAAAAATTTAATGTTGTTGTCAATGTTAATTATGCTTTAAGTATCATATTTTTTAATGGGAGCAACAACTTTATAACACTTGTTCATTCATTTTACAATGTAACTTCCTGATAGACCATGGGAGATTCTGCTTGGCTGTGGTGCTGATAAAATTGGGGTGGCATGTGCAGTGATTGTTGTTGTAGATTACTTTCAATGAAAGAGGAAGATTAATGTCTTTCCTTCCTTTTCATCTGTTATCTTATTTCTTCCCATGTGTGGAATGATATTGCTGTGTGTGCTTTTGAACTGTGTGAAATATGAGTCCTACATGAGCAGAATATTGAAGGAAGGAGTTACTACTGTGAATTTAATATTTATGCAGGAAAGATGAATTTTGTGAATAGCTCATGACAAATGTGAATTATTCATTATGTCCTTCATTATCATAGGAAACATTACTTACTTCCTCCATGGAACAGAGTCCTTCTTGAGAATCTAACTGATTCTGAGCTAGTCAAGAAACTCCCTGCATTTGATGGAACCCACAGGTACAATACCACATTTAAAAGTGCCCACCACCTGACCCTATCCTGATTATAAGCATAATCTTTGAAAATAGGTTGCACTTAGAGTGACTTCATGTGATATGACTTTCGAGTGTCTTCCTGTGACTCTCAAACATAGCAATAATGAAAGGGCATTTATTGATTTGTACATTAATATAAGGTCTTCTGGTTAGTGATGGAATGTAGTTTGGTATACAAGTAGCAATGTATTGGAAGATCCTGTCTACCATACCACATACTCTCTTATATGAGGAGACTGCAATCTTCACATTCACTGCTGTGACAAAAACTCGGATTTTACTGGGTTTAATCCGTGATTACAGTTGCGGCAATTGCTGATAATGACATCCTATTGTCAGTGTAGTTCATGATTGTGATTAATGAGTTTGTTTAAATTATGTATTTTATAAAGCTTAATTCAAAACAAGATCACGAAGTCGACATTTGGGTTTTGCTTCAGCATGATTTTATTAAAGACCTGCAGTATGCAGGTCCATGTGTGAGTTGTATAACTGTGGGCAAGGGGATATGACTCTGATATTAGCATCTGGAACTAACAGAGTGAACAGTGGTAATGGGGCACACTTTTCTCAGAGTTGGTTTTCCCTGTCAATTATCGTGCCTCATATTCATATTCACTTATCTGTCATTGACACTATCTAGTCTAGATACTGACGTCGTCATGAAATAGACTAGAAAAGAAACTGCGGAAGCATGCGCTTGGGTCTGCTCCTGGTCACGTTTAAATTAATTTAACCCCAACAGGACATTTATTTAAGACACATTTTAACATTACACTTCTATCTATTTTTTTGTTATCCCAGGCAACTATGATAGATCGTCTATTGTTTTATCTGCCTACTCATATCTGCTACATTCTAAAAACGTTATAATCCCCACTTTTTAACAGTGCTAAAAATACAAGAAAATTATTTTACTTTGATTCACAAACGACTATGTACTTCTAGTATAGTGTTGTAAAAGAACATCAAATTGCACTTGTATGGGTATTAGTAGCACCCTGTTCTTATTGTTATTCCCATATATTTCAGTCCATCTAGACCATCATCTGGGAATACAATGATACCAATTTCACTGGAATTTATGAAGTTTACAATAATCCATTAGCTGTCGATTGTGTTTTGTATGTCCTTTGTTAAGACCTGAAATATTATTTACCTACATGTATTTGCTCCTTGTTTTGAGAGAATTTGCTTCATCCAAAATGTTATTACATTATGCTAAAATCTTTAGTGTTTACTACATCACTATGTTATACTGCTTGGGTTATGCAAGGTTTCATTTCTGAATTATTACACACATCTGTATCTTGACACATACATATATTAGTAAGTTATGTTAAAGATGTGAATTTTCAAGTGAGACATCCCCGTTGTGTCTGTATTATATATTTTTTTATTATATTTTAGCTTAAAAACGTGAATGTGTATGTACAGACATTTATGTGTGTAATATTTGACATGGAAAACTGACATGCAATCCTGCATAATGTGACAAAGCTGTGTACTGTAACAACTGAAGATTTTAGCTGAAACTAATTATCTTTAAAGCAAGGTATACTTAAAATATGATTAAAAATATAGATCTATTCTAAAAATAGTAACAAAATCAAAATAGAGCATACGTTTCAGAATGTTCTATCTCCTGGGAAGGGGGGGGGGGGGGGGGGGTGGTGGAAATCCTTTTCCATTTCTTTGTCAGTAGTGTTGAGATTTTTTGGAGCCCCAACCTCCCTAC
>Ga0123357_10005727_pt1 | contig 14956 bp, 13 predicted proteins | sample TergutEmb28metaG_FD_89873 | JGI IMG/M metagenome (GOLD analysis project Ga0123357, IMG submission 89873) | Embiratermes neotenicus P4 segment gut microbial communities from Petit-Saut dam, French Guiana - Emb289 P4 | ecosystem: Host-associated > Arthropoda: Insects > Digestive system > Gut ...
TATATTAACTTGTTTTTATGTATGGACGAGTTATTATTTCCAGTATAGAGTGAACCAGCAATTTATTAGTGGAAGTCGCAACCACAACAAGGTGTATCCCTTGACCAGAGCAAGGAGACTACAATACCATTTATGAGGCAAGTGGAAAAATATGGTACAGCCAGACAAGCCACAGACGATAATACAATACAACGCATAAAAATGCTGGATAACTAAGGCATTAATACATGCAAACACTCATAATATCTAATACTTATTATTGTTAAGAGAAGTACAAACATTTTTAAGTGGACAACAGTGCAAAGGAAATCACTTGTTGCATTTCCATGGCAACAATAAACATTTTTATATTGTTTACAGACACATGTATGACAACAATAAAAAGGGAACACACTGTTGCAGTTCCATGGCAACAATGATTACACAAATGTGCCACAATGTAATGTCATACATACATTGTCTATCATGTAGGAAAGAAATTATACTCTAACAATTTTCTTACAATTGATAAATTAGGTAACATAACTTCATCACCTGAGTTGATACTGAGGGAATTTACTCAAGAAGTGCAATAAGAATCCTGTCCCCCTCATTCCATCCCCATTCCTGAATCATTTTTTTAACATGGCAAACATACACAAAATGTTTAATGCCATGTTTGTTATAAGAAACTTTTTGAACTTGTTTTTTTAGCTGTATAGAAATTTTCCCATTCTTCAGATGTAAATGTTGTATGTCCAAGAGTAAAGTTCTTGCACTGGCACTGAAACTCAGAGCACCTGAAAAATATGGTGGTGTCTGTGGGTGTTCAACAAACAATTACATAAAACAGCATGTACACTACAACTATAGTAAAGGAAATAATTCATAACTTTCTTTTTTATAAAACAACAAATGCTGGGTAATTGCTGTGGTGCAGTTTTTACGCAGGTCTAACACTGCCGCTGCACTGCACTGTAGACAATCCATTACTTCCCATTACAGTAGGGTCTTGTTTTACGACAGGGTTACGTTCTCGAATATTTGGTCATAAATCGAATCATCATAAAATGAATACTATTTAAATGGTTTAAATCGAGATAGGTTCATGGGCCAAACAAATTAGTCAAATAATTTTATAATTTACAATATTTCTTTACATTATGACATACAATTTCAATTTAATGAATTAGGTATATAGAAAATTACACAAATAATTTTTAAAAAAATTCCATCAAACCACTTTTTATTTTGCTGAAGAAGGCCCAGAAGACACCAAAAAAGAATGTAATGTTAATTGTTTTGATTTTTTTTTCTTTTCTTGCAGGATTTCATAATGAGGGTGTAGCACGGCTCTTATGCCCCTTTTTACTGTAGAGCTGCATTCCCAGTCAGGGTCAAAATCACAAAACTTTTCAGCTGCCATATTTATAGCAGAAAAAATATCAGTAGGGTCCTTCATCTGCACCTTTGGTTCCACGATCCTCCTCATCTTCATCTTCCTACCGCTGTTCAATCAATTGTTGGGCCAAGTCATAAAGTTCTTCATTGGACAGTGGCTGGGAGTGACTTTCTAAAACTTCAGTGATGTCCATGGGATCAACATTGTCAAGACCAACTTCTTCTGCTATTTCACTTATCTCTTTGATTAGCATATCAAGATTGTCACAATTTGAATCATAATTTTCGTTGCTAGGCCAAATTTTATGCCACACACCTTTAGTAGACGACACAGTTACTTCTTCCCACGCCATTTTTATGTTATCTAGAGCTTTTAAATGTTATAATCTTTTCCAGTACTCTTTCAGGGAGACCCCAGAAGTATCCATTTCTCAAATCATTTCTTGAAGTGAGTGACAAAAGTAATAAGCCTTAAAAGCAGCTATTATTCCTTGGTCCATTGGTTGGAACAGGGAGGTGGTGTTGGGGGAAAAAAAAACTATCTTAACCTTGAGCTCTGACTTAACGTCTTCCAAGTTTGGTGGATGCCCTGGAGCATTGTCAAGCAACAGAGGAGCCTTTTGAGGCAGATTGTTTTGATTGCAAAACTGTAACACACTATGACAAAAGTGCTTACAATACCATTCTGATAAAATTAATTGCATGACCCAAGCCTTTCTGTTTGAAATCCAAATGACTGGCAAACGAGATTTTAGAATGCCTTTCATTACTCTCGGAGTTTTGGAGTGATACACCAGTAATGGTTTTAATTTTAGGGTTCCTGATGCTTTCCCTCCGAGGAGCAGATTAAGTTGGTTCTTGGATGCCTTAAAGCCAGGCAACGATTTTTCTTCCCTTGAGATATAAGTTCTTGATGGTAACTTTTTCCAATACAACCCTGTCTCATCCATGATAAAAACAAGATCTAGTGGAAAGTCATTGCCCTCAACAATTTTCTTGAATTTGGCGGTGAACGCGCGAGTTGCTTCAATGTCAGCACTAGCAGCCTCTCCACTAATTTTTATGCAATGAATCTGCTAGTGTTGCTTGAACCTTGCAAACCATCCTTTGTTAGCATTGAATGTCTCATTTCCACCTTCTTTTTGTTGAATTTCATCAAAAAGACTTCTAGCCTTTGCAGCAATAGCACATTGAGTGAGAGGAATTCTTTTTTGATTTAAATCATCCACTCATAGTGTTAGTAAGTATTCCATCTTTTCTATGTTAAAATTTCTAGTGCAACTTACAGTGTATGAGCGCAATTTTGTAATTTTCTGTGCCGAATGTTTTATTTTTTCAACGTTTACCATAATTGTTGATACAGTAGCCAGTGCCAAGCCAAGGGAACTACAAATATTAGCATGTTTCTCACCAGCTTCCATTTTTCTGATCACTAACAACTTAGTCTCTAAAGTTACAGTCTTCCTTGTTCTTTTCACTCCTTTTTGCAAAACAGGACAATCTGTCTCTTTGATGGATGTCATGGGTGGAAAAATCACAATCGACTGAAAAGAACTGCACTAAAATAGAAAAAGAAGAAACAGATGCACACCAGAAAAGAGCTAGAAGCACACTAAGTAGAGAAAGGACGCTTGAGTTACGAAAGTGATGCACCACAAGTCGGGAGTGCTCAGCCCACGTGGACAAGGGTTGTAAAAGTGAATCGTCATAAAATGAACCATCACAAAACGAGACCCTACTGTACCAACACAAGAAATACTGACAAATGGAACTTTCTTTCCTCTTGACTAGCTAGCTGGCTGACCGTCAGCTTCTCAACAAGGACTAATAGCATCCGTAAGTTTTTCCAAACTTAAAGGTGCTGAAAATGTTGCTGAAATGAGACAAAGACCGTAGGGACTGGGTACTGCATTTATAAGAAATACCTAGAACTATGCATGTTACTAAACAGTCATCCAACTTCTGAAAGAAGTGAAGTAAGCACTTACCTTCAAACATTCCCCAGGTTTTTTGGAATGGTAGGCTTCATTAGCTGCCATTTTCTCAGCCTTCTTTTGAGCTTGATCAGCCTTCACCTTTTCCCTTTTCTGCATTCTTTCTGCTCTCTTTAGCTCTTTCTCTACATCAATTCTAGTATTCTTTGCAATTTGTTTTCCCCTCCCCTAAACAGAAAACATCCTACTGTTAATTTTTATGTGTCTCAGAAATTATACACGTATACATAGAAATGCATACTTTAAAAAGTATAAATGATATGAGCCAGGGCCTGTAAAAATGCTGAACATTTAGTAGGTTCATAGAGTTGAACATCAAACTGCACATAAGTTTCACGTAACAGCAACTGCTTTAATTTTCCAACATTCTTCGGTTCATCATAAAACCATCTTCAGGGAAACACAAGCCAATACTAAAATGTTGTTACACACACACACACACACACACACACACATACATATACATACACATATATGGAATAGTTCATCATAAAATCTTATGGCATCTATATTTTACAAACATGCACTTTAATAAAATTAACATATGTAGTTAATGTCTGCATTTGCCTTATTTCCACCATTATTTTGTAAAACTTGTTGACAGAAAATTCTGAGAACATTACTGTCACTGATTAAATGCTTGTGAAAGATCTCTACATATCATGCATGTCCACCAATTCACTTACGGAATCTTGTGCCTCATGTGAACCACCATTAATGAATTGTGTAGCACTGTCAGATATTCCACAATAACTACAGTTCTGTATTTGGTTAGATATCTGTAAAGGGGTAGGTCACAAGCTACTGCTTGGGAAGGAACAAACATGTCATGGACATGTTTGTTACATTCTAAGCAGTAGCTAATAGAACACATTTATATACGACAAATATTCTTGAAGGTTAAAGAGCGCGCTGTGTCAACTGTTAATTAGTAACTGACTGAACATTGAAGATAAACTACGGAAGTGCCACGTTAACACAACTTTTATATCTACACAACTTACGAAAGTCTTACATACAGCAAACATGTAGCATAACTTGTTATTAGTACAAAGAAGAATGATACCCATTAAAATGTTCAGAGGAGCTTTCTACCTCCATCTTCAGGGTAGTCCGAGAACAGTGAATTATATGGAAGAATGGTTGCATTATATAGAGAAGGAACAGTTTAGGCAAGTTATATAATGATTCAATAGGAGAAGTGGTGTTGTAAGGTGAACAGGACCATGTATTCAACACATGAGAGGAATGCAGAGCAAAATGAAACAACAGGAGAAAGGTGCAAAATGAAGGAATGAAGGACAGCCAAATCAAGAAAATGAGGAAGGAGAGGCTGGGTTCTGGCCCTGAAGAGGACTGTTATGCTAGATGGAGTTCCAAAGAATTTACTTTTCTTGGACTCTGTTGAAGAAGGACACCACGCTGCTCTGAAACACTGGTAACTAAACATCACAGCTTCATATCCCAGAGTATTTGCCCTGTAGCAACAAGCACTGAAAGTCTCAAATTACACACCTTCATTCTTGCCGATATGCGTAGTTTTCATGACTGTTAAAGGAGCATGCAAGTACTGTGGTAGAGTTCCGCATTTGGTTTGAATCCTCACGCCAAATTTGTTTCAGTTACATGCATATAAAGTAATTTCTTTAATCTGATTGTTAAGCCTATTCCTTGTTGAAACTTTCAACTAACATATTCTGATGTGACAAGGAAAGAAAACATACGCCAGGAAAATGGGTTGAAATGCTCTTTTAAAACACCATTCTCCAGTACTTGGTGTAACATACCTTTCGTGGACCATCTTCAGTCACAACACTGCCAACAGAATGAAGTTGGTACCATCCTTTTTTGGCCTCTCTCTGATGCAAGCCACTACTGAAATGAACATAAATTCACTACAATGAATTTTACATTGTAAGGACTAAAATAACTGTCACATTAACAATCCTTAAATATGCAGCCAATGTTTTATTTCTTACTATATCCAAACTCTTTTAACCCTTCTGTACCATCTGACATAACTTCTGATGTAAGAATGAGCAGTTCTGTGGATGTGTCAGTCTGGACAAAAAAGAACATAAACAGAAAATGCAACTGGTAGAAATCACAAGATCTGACATGTACAAATTATGCAATGGATGTTTAGGCACTCAAAAAAGTTACAAGAATGTAAAGAAAGTCCCTTAAACCAAATAAAAAATGCACACAAAAAACTTATGAAGGTAATGACATTGCAAGAACAATAACTACATAAGAAATAACTGAAGACTCAATCCAACAGTAGTTATCAGGCTCCCACTTCCATTCATCAGCATGGATCATTCCCAAAATATGCTGTAGGTTCAGTGATCTCAATTATTTCCAGATTTTGAACTTCAGATTTATCGTTTCTCAGAAGGAATCATCTTATACATGGAAAATATTCTTTCATCAACTGTAGAGATGGGTGCAAGCTTACACACGGAACATGGCCGGCATAAATCTCTTGAGACATTTTGACAGCATACCCACTGCAAGTGTGAGATTCTATATTGCGTTCTGCTGTAACCCCACTTTGTTACCAGAACTGTTTATTTAGACTTTGTCTGCAATTCTTCCCATAGCACTCTTCACTTCATTACTGGCATCTTCAACAAGGAATACTGCTTCACACTGTACATTTCTTGCAACCTCCTGCTTTTTGATATAAAATGCCAAAAAGGTGCAGATGGTGTGCAAATAAAGCACGTAGCAGAAAGTGCCAACATATGCTGTTTTAATAATACCTAACTGATGACACAGGTAATGGCATAATTACAAATGTCACAAAGCATTAGAAATTCTGCGCACACGCTGATGTCTCATATCTTGAAAACAATTTGTGTCAGGTGACCTCCTTCACAAACAATACATGAGGCAGTAGGTTAAATAATGCCTATTGTAGCTCTTCCTACAAAATAACAATCTCTTCCTGTATTCTTGTCCACAAGCATTGCTTGATGCAACTGAAAAACATGAGCCTGTAGTGTACCCTACAGAAAAAACAAAGGCCATCTGGACCAGAAACCACAGATGCCATTAACTGTCTCTGAATGAAGATATGAGTCCTATTGTGAAAACATTCTTCAGCATATCCATGGAAATTCTTGCTGTGTAGGATGTGGTAACATTCTTGCTGGAACCACAAGATCTGCATGCATGAATCGTGCATTTCATGAGCCAGACTGTTGTCAAGCACACCCTCTTACCTTTCATCGCATACTGCTAGTGTTTTCTGTTTTCAAAGACACGTGGTCCGTTGAAGATGGAAGATGTTACACCACACCACACTGTTACCTTGACAGAATGAACTTTTCTGTGAATTTTGCCACCCTGGAAGGTGCCTGTATAAATTCCTCCTTTATTATGGAAATTAGCGAACTTACTTCACACTTCCTCTATGACTTCATGGAGCCTGTATCTTCAGCAAGAAATGTTTTGTATTAAATTAGTAGAAAGTTCTTAGAAGATGGCTGGCAGCAAGCAAAGATGTAGCTGCACTAATATCCAGTTCTTGCTATGCCATCTGGATACAAAACTTTTAGTCCTATGTTAATAAAGGGAACAAAATTTTGGGCATTGTTTTTTAAAGCTTCCTGAAATTATAACATTCTGTTTCTTAGGTTTATTTTCATTCAACATGCCAACAACTAAAGTGGCAATGTACTGCCCTACAGCATTTGCTGTTTCGTCACAAAATCCATAAATTGTGTTCTACATAATGTTGTTCATGCAAAGGACAAGCACATGCCTACAACATAACAAAAAATTCTTTCCAGAAACAGTAGTTGCCCTAGTGACAATTGTTTTGAATTCTTTGTTTCACCTTTGCTTTTTCCTGGCAGTTTATTCATGCTGAACCCAGTGATGTTCTTTTCAGTTGCAATCAAAATTACACAAAGAAAAATACATAAGCATTACCCTAATTTTAATTAGATACCACCTATGGGGTGCCAAGCATGGAGGAATTTATGTATTATTTGCATGCACTGGTGCGCACGTGAGCACACACACACACACACACACACCAAACTACCTCCATATCAAAATTTTAATTAATAAAAATAAATACATAAAACAATGGTAGAAAGGAAAATGACACAAGCATAACAATATGTATGGCAGCACCATGACATACTGCATACATAAATTAACAGCCTACCTCTCTTCCACATGGTGGACAATATATAAAATTACCATCCATCAAGTAGCTGAAGAAATCTGAACCACCATCACATGAACAAATTTTCACAAGTTTCAACTTCTGACATTTACGTTTTAGCATTCATTCATCACTTCACTTTACAATACAGAAGCAAACATAATAAATTAAAAATGTATGTGCTAGCTACAAGTATGTGGAGGAAAACAAAAGTACAGCTCAAAGCTGTGCTTTGATCATTCAGATATTTATTGGAAGCAAATGGGCAGGTGAAGTTTTCAGCCGCTAGTAACAAAATTATATTACAGTGCACATGAAAGGCATGAATGTAACCAAGGTCTTACATAAGTTATTCAGCACCAACAAACTTGCAGGATGTAATTATCTGGAAATAATTATGAATAACGGGATATCCAAATCACCATTCCACACCAGTCGTTGTTCACTGTGTATCAGTGCTGCAACACATAAAAATCTGAGCACATTATTTAATGCTCCTGGACATGTCTACTTAACTAGTCTTTGTTGATATAATTTTCTCTTTTATTAACACAGTTTTTAATCGTTTGAATTTTTTTAATCTGAAGATTCAAAACTTATGTGATGTGATGCTGTGTCAGTGGGTGAGTAGTTTCTGGCATTTCTAAGGACTGTAGTGCCTCCATTGTCCGAGTCAAGTAGTGCCAGATCCTGAAGATGAAGGCAATGAAACCCTTCAACATCTGCAACTACTCACCTCATGACACAAAAGTACATACCATACAAGTTGCATCTTCAGTAACACCATTGTGAGAATCACAAATCTTACACTGTTGAAGACTGCTCATTTTAGCATGTGATGCGAAGAATTGCCAGGATATCTTGAATTGCTCATCACTACTTAATTCTTCCGTGGAGTATAATGTTTAGACTTAACAGTTTTCACTGTTCAGAATGAAAAGAACTCGATTTCCATAAAATACAAACAAAATATTTAAAAATAAGCACTTAGAGTCACAGAAAGGATAAAATAGGCACTAGCCTCAGAACAGACATTTAGGGCACTATTAAACAATCAGCATTACTGGTTGTCAATGAACACTACATATTTCAAATTTTTGTGTGTATAATTATTGAGGAACAAAATACTTTAACAATCAATGCCTCATAATAAAAGAGGGACATTTCTGTCCCTAATGCATAATTCTGCACTCAAAATCAGATCATTTCATGTGAGAGCAAGCAGGGCTACAGCCAGGACCATCCCAGTTTTCCATGAGTTGGGGTCCATTTGTTTTAGTTTACACACTGAAGTTGAAGCTTGACTTTTACTGACAATATTTAAAGGTTCTGGAAATGGTTTCTTGTATTTGCTGTTGCTTATCTTCCTTCCTTCAGAAAACCATGTGTTTCTATGTTGTATTCAGAGGTGTTCAAAAACAGTGTCAGAACCTGTGTTGCATATTGGTGTGAATTTACTGCCTGAACAAAAAGGGTGCAGTAATGTTATTTGTACTTACAATAACAGCAGGTAATGTCACTCTGCGCAATACCATGGAATTTATGACAATCAATACTTGTTACTGTGACAGTTCACCTTTCCACTAGAGTGAAACCAGACATCCTCACTAATTGGGATGAGTTCAGTTTCTTTGCCATACATACCCTCAAAGGTCCAGTCCATAACATTCAGTTATGTTTTAAGATATGTGTCACAGAGATTATGAACCAGACAGCAGCTGTATACAGTTGCAAATTCAGCAGATTTGTTGCATTCTGAGGCAGTGAAGCACAAACACAGGCACTTACTTTTGCAAGTTGCATCAAACACTTTCTTAGACATGTCTCCAATCCAGAACTAATTTCATCCAGTGCTTCCTTATTTACAATGTGTCTTTTGCATGCCTGCATAATGTTTAAAATAAGACCTATTGCTTGAAACCTTTTCACTTATTTGTAAATTACTTCCCTGTGTTGAACTGGCATAGCCTGAAAACTTTGTCCAAATTTATGCTCACATTTCTATAGAAGCTGTATCTAGTGAATGTATCACACAGAAATCCATACAGTGTCTACATACAAATCACAGGGATCTTACAAACTCTTCCATAAGCAGTGTGGGAATAAGTCAGCACATGAGCTTGGTGTGTAGCATAAGCTTCCTGCTGGGAAGCACCTAGCAATTTAGGTGCTTTAAAATAATGGTAGTTTCAATAATGGAATGTATTTCAGTAGTTTCCTACACTATACACTAGAAAAGTCACTGTAGGTTATATATTGAAAGTCAAAGCCTGCAGTCTGGAAATATAAAGTATCAAGCAACTGTAAATACATTTCAAGTAGATACACAGCACAATAATTATAAATTGACTTTATTGTGTACATGACTTTCTGTATATTGACAAATCTCATGTTACTACATATGCACATAAATAAATAAATAAATAATATAAACTGCAGTGTTAGAGACCAACAGTATTGTGAAACTCTTCATATTTCAGTTATCAGTTCATTTCCCTTTTAAAGTTCCTAGAGTTGTAGATACCAGTGTGTAGTTTATGTTATGCCACATTCAACTGTTTGTATAAGAAGCCTAATAACATTTTTTTGTGCTTTGTGTAAAGAAAGTTTTATACTTCTTTTGTGTGTAAGCAGTGAAAACTAAGTATATGTTAATGTTTTGGGAACAGGAAGCATTGGATGTCAAGATGGCATCGAGTAGCAAGCACAGTTTGATAAAGAGAGGAAAATTTGTTTTCAGTGTAAAGGTGATGTGAGTGTGGAAAAAGCTTTTGAAATTAACCGGCAGGGTTCTGAAAGAAAAGTAATAACTGAAGAACTTGAAGACCTACAAAGAGATATGGTAGAACTCAACCAAGTTCTGAGTTCAATAAAAAAGTGTTCAGTGAAGGAAGTGATACCATCAGAAATTAATCTTATATCAGCCAAGATAGACAGTCTGAAAGACCTAACAGTAGATACAGACAATGCAATACCATGGTCTGATGTAGTTGCTGGGAGAAAAAAAGCATCATCTACACTACAGAACAAACCTCACCAAATACTGGTGATTAACAACCACTATGACCTACTTTCTCTCAATGAAAAACGTAATAGTGAAACAATCAGTTCAAGTGCAGTGCAACAACTTAAAAGTAGAGGTGATTACAACAAGAAAACTTCAAACAAGAAACAGAATAAGATTATAATTCCAGGAGACAGTCATGCAAGAGGCTGTGCCCAGGAGGTGCACCATAACCCAAAACACAACTTTAAGTTAAAGGGATAGTGAAACCAGAAGCAAACACAGAAATAATAGTCAATATATCAACAAAAATCACTAGTAAACTCACAAAAAAAGGACACAATAGTTATGTGGGGTGGCACACAGGATGTAGGGAAAAATGAAATGGGGAAAGGGCTTCATCAGATAAAAAACTTTGTTACAAATCATAATCAAACAAATGTTATTGTGATGAGTGCACCATGTAGATATGACTTGGATCCAAAATCATGTGTAAATGATGAGGTGAAAGTGTATAATAGTAAATTACAAAAACATTTGAAGGTATTTGAATACATGTGTCATAGAAGTAGATTCTAATAGGGACCTATTCACAAGACACGGTTGACATATGAACTCAAAAGGAAAAGAACATATAGCTAAGAAAATACTGAAGGCAATTAAGGTTATGTTGAATCAGAAAAAGAGTGACCCAATTACGATGAAGGACAAAGAAGACCTAAGGGAAGACAGTGTAGGAACAGAGTTAGAAACTACTACTATGGAAATAGAAACAAATCTGAAAAATCTAAAAAATGACAAGTAATCAAACAATGAATCAGAAAATAAGAAAACAGGTACATTCAGTCTCGATATAGCAGGCATTAGATCATCAATTAGGCAAACGAAAGCCCCAAAATCGATGTCAAATTATTTTTATGGTAGCAGAATCTTTAAATACAGATAGCCAATTTCCTGTAAACTCTTCCAGGTTACCTAGAACTAAAACAATAATGATGGTACATAAAAAGAAACAGATTTGTTGTAGTAAAAATTCTCAATCTAGGATAAATCCTGTATCATTCCCTATTGATACAAATAAGTCTTTCACAGAACATAAGAGGGTTAAAGAATAAAAATAACAAACTGATAGGATCAGTGTTACCTAAGCTCCCTCATGTAGTATGTTGAACAGAACACCATCTTAAAGAACAAGAAATAGAAACCTTATCCACAGATCACTATATTCTTGGTGCCAAATTTTGTAGAGAATCTAAAGCACAGAGGTACAGGCATTTTCGTACATGAATCTCTAGCATTTACAAATATCAATCTGCAAGAATTCTGTATGGAGTAGGGTATAGATACATGCATGGTCAAAATAAACTTACCAACTGCTATGATATATGTAATATACATTTACAGATATCCAACTGGCAATTTCATACGTTTCATAAAAGGTACAGACACTATTCTAAATCAACTCAGTAAACTGAATATTGAAATTATAGTATGAGGCACTAGAAATACAGACTATCTTGATGAAAATTGCTACAAACGACAACTGGTTGCTTTACTTGCTACATACAACTTCATTAGTACTGTGTGATTTCCAACCAGGAGTCTAAATGGATCAATCTCAGCAATAGATAACATATTTATTGATATACCTCACAAAGATATATATACCTTATGCCCTCTTACAAATGGTTTGTCTGACCACGATGGACAGATAACAGAGATAGAAAATATAAGCATGCAAAAACAACCAAGTGAATTTGGAATTGTATGAAACTTTAACAAGCACAATATAAATTACTTTAAGACAAAACTGACCTACGAGATTTGGGACAAAATTTTTGGCGACAATGATGTTAATAAAATATTTAATAACTTCCATAATATTTTTTAAGGATGTTTTACTCAAGCTTTCCCAAAAAGAAAATACAGATTAAAAAAAAAAAAAAGACAGTACTTGGATGTCAAAAGGTACAAAGATATCCATAAGCCACAAAAGGAAATTACCATATATTCTCGAATCTAATCCACACCCGAATCTAATCCGCACTAGTTTTTGCCGATTTCTTAAACGAAAAAAGTTAGTTTGCGGTTCTAATCCACACCTTTCCTTCAACCGCCCCTTGCCTACAAGACAGACTGACTGAATAATATTGAATTACCAATGCTTTAACCATTATCCAACTAACGTGCCGTGTGTGAAGTTCCCATTTAACTGCCAGCGGTACAGTTATGAGTGATGACGGCGAGTCTGATGAATAATAAATTATAAATATTATATAATATATTATAGAATATTATAAATAATAAATTATTGTATTGTATTGTTCTTACGGCATGTAAAGCGGCTATCATTTTTCCAAAATCCAGCTCATGACCACAAATCTAATCCACACGTGATTCTAATCCGCATCTTATTTTTTAGCCCTCTGAAACTGTAAAGGGTGCAGATTAGATTTGAGAATATATGGTATACCTGAGTAGGAGAAACAGCAAGAACCCAAAACTTAAGGAACATCATAAATTATATTTTAAATTATTTTCAAACGTAATTAAAGAAGTAAAAATATTACAACACAAAAAACAGATTTTAACCTCTTATAACAAAACAAGGACCACTTGGAACATTGTTAAATCCGAAACAGGGAAAAAAAGAGGGAAAGAAGAAATACCATTATTGAATGTTAATGGCAAGTTAATACAAAATCAACAAACAAATGCAAATTCTTTTAACGACTGTTTTTTAACAACAGCAGAGATATTAACGGGAGCAAACCAAATTGATAGAATCAACTAAAAAACAGAGCGCCTATACATGATATACTTCAAAATTGTAGGTATCCCTATCCCACTATTAAATTCAGGTACACATCAACTGAAGAGATAGAAAAGATTATAAAATCATTAAAGACAAAAAATGCACATGAATATGATGAAATTTCAATCAAAATTCTTAAATGGAGTGCTCCTTTTATTAGTTCCCCACTAACATACATTTTCAATAAATCTCTTGAACTGGGTTCTTTTCCATCTAGATTAAAACACTCAACAGTGGTGCCAATTTTCAAAACCTGAGACAAACTTAATATGCCCAACTTCAAACCAATATCTTTATTAATATTCTTTTCCAAGATTTTTGAGAAGATTATTTATACATGAATTTATGCACATGTAGTCCTATATAAGATATTGGCAAATGAACAATACTGATTCAGAAGCGGCCTTTCTACTGACAAGGCCTCTTCTACATTAATACATGAGGTCTTGTCTGCAATGAACAGCAAGCATACTGTTGGAGGAATTTTTTGTGATTTAAGTAAGGCCTTTGACTGTGTTAATCACAGAATCCTATTGGAAAAATTAGAGCACTATGGAATAAGAGGAACATTTGGAGCCTTAATTAAATCTTATCTCATGGAGAGATATCAAAGAGTTGCATTAAAGGATAAAACTAATACTGTTAACTACTCAAACTGGGAACTTGTTAAGCATGGAGTACCACAAGGTTCAATTCTCGGCCCTTTATTTTTTTTATTATACGTAAATGATATGCCCACAGTAACAGCTAAAAATGCTAAATTAGTGTTATATGCTGATGATACTAGTCTCATAATTACCAATCCTAGTCCTATAGTATTTGCTAATAAATTCAATATAGTTTTAGCTAATGTTAATGAATGGTTTAGGAAAAATTTGCTATTTCTAAATTTTAACAAAACTACATACTTGCAATTTCAAACAAAGAACAGTCAAAATCTTGATCTAAGCATTACATTGCAGAGTAACCAAATTACTAAACAGCACAAACACAAAATTTCTCGGCCTAACTATTGAAGAGACGTTATCATGGAAATGTTACATCAATCATATATTATAAAGGCTGAGTTCGGCACGCTATGCGATCAAGGTTATTACACCTCTAATGACAGATGATACTTTAAAAATGATTTATTATTCATATGTACGAGGTGCAGTCCAAAATTAACGCATAAAAATTCTCAAATATATTTAATTGCATAAAGTCATCTATAACACCAAAGTTATTTTTCTACACAGTCTCCTTCTTTATCTAGACACAACTGCCAACGCCCAACCCACTTTTCATAGCATTTTTTATAAGAGTCTTTAGGTATGTGTTTTAGAGACTGGTAAACTGCTGAACCTAGACTTGATCTCGAAGGAAATTGTCTTCCTCAGAGAGAGAGTTTCAGGGTGTCAAACAACCAGAAATCGCTTGGAGCAAGGTCAGGTGAATAGGGAGGATGTCAAAGTGTCTCGATTCCCTGTTCCACCAGGAATTCTGTGACAATTCGAGCCTTGTGTGGTGGAGCGTTGTCTTGATGGAGGATGAAGTTCCCCACCAATTCAGGTCGCTTTTCTGCAACTGCAGGCAACAACTGA
>Ga0123357_10005728_pt1 | contig 14955 bp, 14 predicted proteins | sample TergutEmb28metaG_FD_89873 | JGI IMG/M metagenome (GOLD analysis project Ga0123357, IMG submission 89873) | Embiratermes neotenicus P4 segment gut microbial communities from Petit-Saut dam, French Guiana - Emb289 P4 | ecosystem: Host-associated > Arthropoda: Insects > Digestive system > Gut ...
CATACCTTGTGTGTGTTGTCGCCATACCTTCTGTGTGTTGTCGCCATACCTTCTGTGTGTTGTCGCCATACCTTGTGTGTGTTGTCGCCATACCTTCTGTGTGTTGTCGCCATACCTTCTGTGTGTTGTCGCCATACCTTCTGTGTGTTGTCGCCATACCTTCTTCTGGCTGTTATGCTCTGTGCTCTACAATTGCTTTAGAAAATGTGTTCATTATTTTTTTCCCAATATTATGTTGTATTTACTAAGTTAAATGGAAAATGTTTGTGTATGGTACAGTGTCAGGAAATATAATTTGAAATGAGTGGATCTAGAAGATGCATAAAAATGTTTGTGCTACTTATTTTTCAGTGCCAGTTATTTGGCATTAGTTGTGAAAGCAAGTGGACTTGCAGCAGGGAAGGGAGTTGTCGTGGCATCCTCACGGTCTGAAGCATGCAGTGCAGTGCACAGCATGCTGACAGAACACAAGTTTGGAAGTTCTGGAAGCACTGTGGTTGTAGAGGAGCTGCTGGAAGGAGAAGAAGTTTCAGTAAGTGCCTGGTTTGATGCAGTATAAGATTTAAAATTTTGACAGTGACACAGATCAATATTATTGATTTCTGCTCTGAAGGGAGAGGCAGTATATTTCCCAGAAATATTCATATCCACCTACAAGATAAAATGGCTTCATCCGACTTATAGTAGAGACCAAACAAATGCAATAAAATATTATTTAATGATGCTGTTAACTACTTGGAGTATATTGCATTAGTGATTGATGGACGGATGAATGAATGAGTACGAAGCATTGGTGGAATCATACAGACAAGGGAAATCAGAATTACTCAGAGAAAGCCTGTCCTAGAGCCACATTGTCCATCACAAATCTCACACAGCTGGGTCTGGGACTATTCACAGACCCTGTAGTGAGAGGCCACCGACCAACAACCTGAGCCATGGCATGACCCAAAAAATGTTATCAGTGACACCCAAGAGAGAGTACTAAGATATCTGTCACAAGATATGTCAGAAGACTGCAGTCCTGTTATCTATCATAAGCGTTGCCATACTTTAATTGACGTAATGTGTTACAGATTTGTACGTGTCCTGCACATAAAAGTTTCAGGTGGAAACATTTGTGGATAACAACAGGTCATATTAGTATGCTGATTGTATTGATTTATGTGGTCAGTAAATGTCAAACACAGCCTTAAGATATTTCAAACTACAAAGGCACTGGTTGTGAAAACTTCACAACTTGACAGGTTTTGTTTTATGGCTACAAACAAAAGAGTTATTGCAAAATTGCATAGTAATGTCTCTTCATTCATTTTGTAAATGTGTTGTTATTAAGATTGCAGTCTTCTATTATATAATGCTGTGCAATAGTGGGGGAAGTGCCAAGCATTGGAGGACTCTTATTCCACCTTGGAGTTTTTGAGATAGAAGAGGCAGATTTATCCAAAACTTTGATATCAGTCTAGCAGACTACATTGCATTGCATCATAATATGTCGTATTGTCTTGTTAATGACCTGTAGAATGCACTTTTTATTATTTGACCTTAGGTCCTTGCGTTCGTGGATGGATCGACAATGTGTGTCATGCTGCCATCACAAGATCACAAACGTCACATGGATGGCGATGTTGGCGCCAATACAGGGGGCATGGGAGCCTACTGTCCATGTCCTCTAATCACTGAGTCTGAACTGGCTGTGGTCAGAGACAAAATACTCCAAAAAGCAGTTGATGGGCTGAAGAAGGAGGGAATTCCATTCGTAGGTAAGACACTGAACTTGAGAAGGGCAACATTATTCACAAACCTTAAAAGTGCGTTCTGTTTTGGCCTCGCAGCTGTAAGAAAAATAGAATAAATTCTTATCACATTTCTACTAGAAGATGGCAGTCTTCTGAGGTGTGACGGTGTGTCATTAGGCGAGTAGTTACTGACGTTCTGAAAGATCAGAGTATCGTCATCATCAGGATCAAGTTCTCATCAAGCGACACAGTCCTATCCCAGACATCTGAACCAGAACATCACTATCACACTGCCCTGCCAACAATCCACGTACAGTAGAATTCCTTTAATTCAGCACCCACTGCACCAGGTAGTTGCCAGGTTATCAAATATTCCAGCTTATCAAGCCCAAATTCATTATCAAACAGTACCTTTACTGACCTAAGTTCTTTTAAGTGTTACTGAATGTTAGCCTGATTATGACCTCTTAAGGTCAAAATGTGTAGCTGCAATAAAAAATGCCAGTCGTTTGTTTTGTCGACGATTTTATTTACTAACTATTTCTTACAGGTAGTTTTTTGTTACTGCTCCCATTTTTTGGCTGCACAACTAATCAGAGGAGTATCATTTGGTGGATATCTCCTTCAGCTGTTGTTTCTTTAGACCAGCCCTTATAGAATGTGCACTTGTCAGTTATTTTCATTTCAACTATCACAGGCCCAGTCACAGGTTTTCCTTCAGAATGCATTGCTGCAAACACTTATGCATCACCCTGTTCATTTGTGCTAATTTAGGCTCTTGCAGTGTCTGTCACTTTAAAACGTCCATCACACTTCTGTGTGATATCATAAGTGATTGTATTTGGCCCCTTTGTTTCTTTCTACCTACCATAAATACTTGATAATGCAATGCTGTATTAAGCCGTAAACTGTCTTCAGCTTTCGCCACTTCCAAGCCTTATAATTATTTCAAGTTTCTGGAGAATTGTTAAAGTTACATATTTCCTGTTGCCAGCTGTACCCTGTTTACTTATCTTTTGATCTTGTGAAGCCATTGTAATAACATGATGGGCTCAATAAGGTCCAGCTAACCCCAGATAAAATCAGGGATTCAGAACACACACACTGGAAGATACAGACAGCGGAGCTTATGGTCTTGGGACTACTTTCTGCAAGTGCTGAACTGTCAGGAAAGCCCATTATCAGGCACTGGATTAGAGGAATTCTACTATATTGTGATATGTGGTGATGATTAAGTGTTTATGGTGTTGCAGCTTAATAACAGGCATTAAAGCAGCATGGAGATATAATTAATCCAATACAATGCATTGTGGAAGCATATTCAATTAAAAATAAAATATACTGATTATGATAATTTATTGTGAAAAAAAAAAAGTACTGTAAAGAACAACAGACACAGTATTGTAAGGCTGTAAAGATTTATTATAGGCACTCTATACATACACTGTGTGAAAAATTAATTAGGTACATTTTATGACTCATAACCGGCATATGGACCAAGTTTCTTCATTTTCTTAATTCATGTGTTTGGAGCAATATATTTTTAATTTATTTTTGTTTTAGGAGTTTTATATGCTGGTCTCATGTTAACAAAGGATGGCCTCAAAGTCTTAGAATTCAACTGCAGATTTGGTGATCCAGAGACACAAGTCATCCTGGCCTTGCTTGAATCAGATCTGTACAGAATTATGTTGGTAATAAATTTAACATACTGGATAGATTAATAGTGCCCAGGCTATGGACTGGACAGTCCAAGGTTTGATTTCCTGCTGGGGCAAGTGTTTTTTCCCCCTTCTTTTCTTTTCTTCCTCCCTCCCCCTCCCCTATTCTGCAAAACATCTGAACCAGTTCTAAAGGCCTACACACCCTCCTAATCAGTGATTCTTTCCACATTGATAAAGCAGCAGTTTATGAAGCTAACCACTCACCTCCATCTAGTGCCAAGGTTAAGAATTGGTGGAGCTGTACCTCTGCTCCTCCTGTGTGCCTTGTGACATGGAGAGGGACAACTGTACCTTTGCAGATGATGGTAGGAGAATCTTCAGGGATGTCATATAATATAGTTTCACAGACAAGTACTAACATTTCAGAGGGATCTGTTCCCTCCTTATATTGAGTATGGAAGGACCAGGTGTCTCCAGAATCTTGTTACCTGTATACAAAAGATGATGATTCGGTAAGTTATGTGAGAAGTTGTTACAGTGTTCAATGTAGCTTATTTATTGCACTGAAGAATCGTTTCTCAACATAATGCTTGAGCAGAATAATGCATTTTCCCATTTTGGCACAAGTTTAAAAATTCCATCTGGATGGAAATAGGGCTCATGCATTCAGAAATGTTCATGAACAGCCATTTCCACTTTCTCCCTCTTGTGGAATTGGCAACTTCCGAAGTGTTGCTTCAGCAGCCCAAAATCATTTCCTGCATCCGTGGTGCCTTCTCATCCGTCCTTGATGTACTGGCTGACATGTGTACTCACCCCCATGGATATATACTCAGCCATCATTAAACTTTCTACACTGTTTGCTGACATGCTGCCCTGTGATTTTGCCATTATCATGCACCTCTAGCAACTGACAGTGAGTTTTGTTGGGGAAACATATTTCACCGATAAAATAAAATCACACTACCCATGCCATCACAGGACCATGTTGCCATCATCCCTGGCCTTTGCACATCAACTGTATCCCTGAATAACATCTGACTGACTCTTGTGTCATCTGTCATATGTTACCCCTACTAAAAGTGTTACCTCTTACTGGAAAATAAAATGCTTGATTAAAGTTGCAGGCTGGGGAACGCTTATATTGACACATTGACCATAATAAGAACTTTGGGCTTTATGCACAGTTGCTCATTAACATTCTGCGACACTTTGTCCATTATTATGAGACCTGGAATATTTCTCTTGTATTGCCAGATGGCTTTATTGCAATCCATGAAAGCTGCATCATGCATAAATTTTGAAAATTTATTTCATTTGCTTCAAGAATTTATTTTTCAAGAGCTCTTTCCAAAATAAAAAAAAAAGAGTGCCTTATGTGGAGACAGTCCTTGTCGACCCATCTGTGACCAAACCATTTGTTAAATTTTTGTGAAATCCAGTGAAACATTTCTTTCCAAAAATTGTCAAGCAGGCACTAGTCTAATGAAAATTAGCTCAGTGACAGCCGTACTTTACTTAACCTTTTGACGCTGGAATTATTTTTTAAATTTTAGCACACCCTGTATATAAAATGTGAATAATACAGGAATGAAAAATGTTAGAATTATGAAACAAAATGCATTTTGAAGAGGAAAAAACGGAGAGTATATACCGTGTTTAAAATATTCAGTACCTGTATTTGTTGAATAAATATATAAAATGCAACATTTAGAGGTTAGCGGTGCGGTAAGACCACTGTAGTCGTCATTAGGCGTCAAAAGGTTAAAGGTGTCAGTGAATTTCCACCCCTTTGTTCCATATTTCTTGGCCAACTTTGGTGCAATTTGGTAACAAATTTAGCCCTGTGTTCTACATTTTTAGTCTGATATGCATAACATTTGGTACATGAGATGTTCATTACATTTTTTTTCAGTGAATTTGAGTTTTGTGGCAAAAAGTACGACAGTCATACTTCACTTAGTGATGGAAATGGCTTTGTGTGTACTGCCCACATTTATTGTGCACTTCAAGTGAAATTTGGTATTAGGTGTCTGCATATGAGGCTGTTGAGTACTTTTTACTTTCATGAAAATTGGCATATGGAAGGCCATACTTCTGTTGCAGGCAGATATTCAATTCATTTACACATGTACATGAAACTATATGCCATGTGGGTAGTAAAGAATGTGTTGGTAAATTCTTTGTGTTATGTGAGGGAGTACACCATTTGCGGTTTTGTTTCCTATGATCATGTAGAAAGTGAATGTTCTGTGTTCTAGAGTTGCTGTAACGGCGAACTTCAAAAGCACACACTGCAGTGGAGACAAAATGCATATGCTGTTGGTGTAGTGATGGCAAGTGGAGGCTATCCTGAATCATCATCCAAAGGCAATGTCATTACAGGTGAATTGAAGCATCTTGCTAATCATGGTCAGTCTGTGTGGGATTTATGGTAGGCAAAGTGGCACTGGGACAGGTTCTTCTGTGAGTACTTGGGATTTATCCAATTAATATCATTCCATCGATGGTTATGACTCTCCATAACCATTCTTCTTGCACTGATGCTATGAATCTTAGAAACTGACAGCCACATTAAAGGATGTGCTGTAAGGATGTAATTCAGCTCATGATACAAGCTCTGATTGCTGTGTGCATTGTCCCTCTAACTACTTCTGTTTCATTCAGCCGTGCAGCACAGACAGTGCCAGACTGCATATCTGTAAGTGGTGCAAACACTGTATAAATTTTCACTTTTGTTCATGCAGCTACAGTTGTGTGACAAATCAGTACAGACATGCCTTACATACCACTGTTTTGCAGAGACAGTGTGGAGTGCCTTGCTTGACTGGCACTCATGGCTCATAGGGTGTGGTTCACATGAGGGTTGGTTTTTACTTTTGTTTTTCTTATGGGTTTGCTCCCATGCATTTCCATGGTCAAGACTACTGTGTGCACTCACACAGTTCCCTGTCATGCACGTACCTTTATGTTGTAACTTCATTCTGTCTGTGCTGGCTCTTGCCTCACATATGAAGCAAAGGACTGTGCACAGTGTGTGTGTTACATTGCTCAATTATTTGTTCATGAATTTTGCTGTATTGGTTATGTTTGTGTTGTTTGCAGGATGGATTTCTATTGCATTAAACTGGTATTGTCGTTCCAGTGGTTGTCATTACAGTAAAATATTTTTCCATGAAATTATGTAGGAAATTAGGGGGGGGGGTGCAAACAAATTACTGAAATTCTGTTATTCTGATGTTCACTAAAATGAGATTTCACTGCACATGTTGTGGTACTGACACAGGAAGTAATTGTGGAATGAAGATTTCTGGTATTTGTTATTGTAAGTAGAAATTTCCATATTTTTAATATTTATTTGGATTTATGGTTTATAATTCTGCATGTTTGTTGAAGGTCACGATGTTATTTCAAGATGGCCTGAACATCTGGTGTTTCACAATGGAACAGCTGTGTCAGCTAATGCAGATGTGGTTACCAATGGGGGTAGAGTATTGACAGTTGTTGCCTTAGCCAGGGAGCTGATGTCAGCAGCCGCAAAAGCAACCACGGCTTGTGGAAAAATTTGTTTTGAAGGCAACCAATACAGGACAGACATATCTCATAAAGGAATAGCAAGGTGGGTTCATTATTTAGATATCAGTATACTTAGGAGCCTGTACTAGCAATGAGAAGAAGGTGCAATAAGTATCATATTTTATCAAGTACCGTGCGCATTTTGCTAAGAAAAACGAGAATGGTAATGTAAATCTCTTATGGCTGTAGTCTGCAGTGTAGGAGCTAGTGTGAGTCTGAAATGTTGTTTGTGCACACATGACGCTCTAGATAATGAAAAACTGAAAATCATTCAAGAGGCAGAATGAATTAGATATCACGCTGTTGGGAAGTATGATATCATCTGCAGTAGAATAAAGGCTTCCCACTACATTTTCTAAGTGTCAACTCTAATGTGCTGGGTCAACAAGGGGTTGGAATTCTTTTTCAAAGAACCATTTATGCTGCAGATGCAAGTCCTGTGTGATGCCTCACTGTGTTGCTGAGTGAGTGGTGTCCAACATTTTAAAGGCTTGTGGTTCCTTCATCTTAGAATCAAAGAGTCCAACAATAAATGTCAGGAACTAGTTGTGAAATGACATTGTGTCACATCCCAGAAGACTTGAGTTTTCAGTGACACCATTGTGAGAATCTCAAATCTCACAACAGTTTGCGTGTTTAAAGCAAGAGGTGTCTCCCAGTAGCAAGATATTGTTTGTAAAATGTGGGGCAGTAACAAAAATAAACTGTCACTGTCAAATTTCAGAACTCTGTATGTTATGTACAATTGCATTTCAACATCTCCACAACTCATAGCTGGTTCAAAACACACAGAGCACAGTGTGATTGCTTTTCAGATCATTGCTTCAGACAGGCAGTCTGTCATACAAGGCTAGTGGTGTTGATATTGCAGCAGGAGATAATTTGGTCAGCAGAATTAAACCTGCAGTAGCTCAGACACACCGTAATGGAGTGGTCGGTTCAATTGGTGGCTTTGGAGGCTTGTTTGACACTAAAGCTGCCGGTTACATGGACCCTGTTCTCGTCTCAGGCACTGATGGTGTTGGAACAAAACTGAAGGTAAACTGTGTGTGTGTGTGTGTTTTGGTTGGGCAGAAAGTACTTCTTTTCTTCATTTAGTAAAGCACAAAAGCATTTTGATCTAACAACTGCAACCCTTGATAAGAAGCGTATTATACTAACATTATCTTATACACTGTCATTTTAATTGTGCTAACCCACTGGAATTATTGGGCACTGAATACAGATACTGCCAAATAGCTGGCTACTTTTGAAAGAAAAGTTTTAAAATAAATGTATAGGGAGTTAAAGTAAATGAAAACTGTAGACAGTGATATAAGCAAGACTTACTGCGGCCGTGTGGAGATTTAGATATACTTTCATTTGTCAGAATAAGTCAGTTGAATTGGATTGGTCATGTTAATAGAATGGATAGTAAAAGAAAAGTAAGTCAAGTATTTAATAATAATCCTCGGGGAAGTCAATTAAGAGGATGACCAAAAGACAGATGGTGGAGCTGTGTACAAACAAATAGTAATGAATGCAAAATTACAAATTGGACAGAGAGGTCATAAACAGAGCTGACTGGGAGAAGTGCGTTAAGGAGATGAGGGTGCACATTGGACTGTATTGCTATCTAAGAAGAAGAAGAAGAAGAAACCACTGGAACTTGAGATTTTAACAGAAATTATGGCAGTCAGTTAAATAAAACCTTTAAAAGCACAAATGTCCTGAGACCCTACTTTGTGCTGCCATAGGTTCATCAAGCCATTGGCACTGGCTAGAAGCATGTACTGTGTACACTAGATGTGGCAGTATGTTGCACATGACAGAGCTGTACCAAACCTATCTGCACTTAAATGGCTATTAAAATGTTTTAAGATTTTGTATAACTCATCTACATACTTTTGGGCTGAGAACATTTTACTGCTACCAAGATTCACATAATAGGAACTAATGCTGCAAAAGCATATGTTACTGAGGCATCATAAGATAAGCAACAAATGAACATCAGTGACCTCTCTGAGGAAAGTCAGAAACTAAATAATAACTGAGCAGTTGTAATATTTTCGTAAGCCAGCTATTTGTCCCTCTCAATTTTATACATAACTGTTTGTAAGCCGAAACCATTGGGTTAAGCATAGCAACGTTCCTTAGTTTTAGTAACAGTATTGTTTCAGAATTTCTGCTGTTATTAGTGCTTTTCTCTCATATTTGGAAGTGTGTGAACATATATTTGGCAGCACTGGATCAATTGCCAATATATTTTCAGATTGCTCAGGCCTGTGGCCTGCACTCAGCAGTTGGCATCGACTTGGTAGCTATGTGTGTCAATGATGTCTTGGCCCATGGAGCAGAGCCACTGTTTTTCCTTGATTACTTTGCGTGTGGAATCTTGAACGTGGATGTTGCAAGCAAAGTTATAGCAGGAGTGGCTGAAGGCTGTCGGAGAGCGGGCTGTGCTCTGGTTGGTAAGTGATAGCAGGAGTGGCTGAAGGTTGTCAGAGAGTGGGTTGTGCTGTGTTTGGTAAGTGATAGCAGGAGTGGCTGGAGGTTGTCAATGAGTGGGTTGTGCTGTGTTTATTAGGTGATAACAGGAGTGGCTGAAGGCTGTCACCAAGAGCGGGGTGTGGTCTGGTTGGTAAGTGATAGCAGGAGTGGCTGAAAGTTGTCAGAGAGTGGGTTATGCTGTGTTTGATAAGTGATAGCAGGAGTGGCTGGAGGTTGTCAGAGAGCAGGCTGTGCTCTGGTTGGTAAGTGATAGCAGGAGTGGCTGAAGGTTGTCAGAGAGTGGGTTATGCTGTGTTTGGTAAGTGATAGCAGGAGTGGCTGGAGGTTGTCAGAGAGTGGGTTGTGCTGTGTTTGGTAAGTGATAGCAGGAGTGGCTGAAGGCTGTCACCAAGAGCGGGCTGTGGTCTGGTTGGTAAGTGATAGCATGAGTGGCTGAAGGTTGTCTGAGAGTGGGTTGTGCTGTTTTTGATCAGTTTTAGCAGGAGTGGCTGGAGGCTGTGTGGTAAGTTATAGCAGGAATGGTCAAAGGTCATCAGAGAGTGGCTGAACTCTGATTGGTACATTACTGACCTTTAATATGTTTGAGGTCCTGGCTTCAGTTTTCAGCTTAGAGAACATTTATCCCAGCAGTTTTTAATACTTTTCCTTATTCTTTTCAGAGATGTGGTCCAGTACCTGAAATTAGGCCTTGACTGTCTCATTTGACTGAATGTAATAACATTAAATATGCTCCTTATTTACCCCAGTATCAAATGATAATTTTTTTTTCTAATTCGATATCTGAAAAATGGGTGTCGCCTTATAATCATGCACTAAATTAAACGGGTTCCATGTATGTGTTTTCCTGAAAATTGAAGATTTTCTGGGGGGTGAGGGTAGTCATATATGTAGGTGACTGCAATGCTCTGAGCAGTTTGAAGTGGCATTACATGAACAAGCAACACAAATCCCAGTGAGGAGCAGCATGACGTGAACAAACACAAGTATCATTCGTTTCATGTGTGGCAAAACATGGTATTTTCAATAATCAAACATAAGTTAAATAAAGAAACAATGCTTCTGAGACAACAGTGAAATTTGCCTGCTTCTAGCACGAACTTCCAATTAGGTGTTGGTAGAGGTAGTCTGCTAAGTCATGACCTATTTGGAATAAGGCTGTAGTGTGTGTTATTGTTAAGTATGTGGTGTTCCATTTGGGACCATATCATACCTAGGAAATAGCAGGTTTGCATCACATTTTGCTGAGGCACCTGCTGACAACACAGTCACAACTCCCCCAGAGTGAAGTTCACATACTTATATAGATGGTTGTCTGCAACGATAGATAGATATTGACATGAAATGTAAAGTAGTCATTAGTGTACATTTTAAATATTTTTAGCAATTTGGACTGGAAACATTATATTTTTGACTCCAGATGTGCACATCTTTAACAGAATCGGCCATTATTGTATTCCTTTCTTGGAGACCCCTTGAGGATGGCCGTGTTGAGGCTGAAACATGTAGGAGGCCCGTCATAGTGGCAAATGAATGTTTACTGTTGATTGTGCAATTGTTGGATTAAGTTCTATAAATTTAGTCTATTGCAAAGAATATGGAAAATATTAAAGATTGTTGTAAACTCTGGGAATTGCTCACCCACTGACAAGACATTGCATTTGAGGGGACCTGAATCTTCAGCAGCACTGCTTGAGGGCATCGAATATCACAGTAGCGACAGCTATCTCCATAGTTTTCATATACCATTTTTATATTTGAAATAAATATAAAATGTTTGTGTGTATTCTTGACAATAAGTGAGCACTTCAAGTGGCCAGAGCTGCCAGTTACAGACTTGTAGAACATTTAGCTGCCTTTAAAAAATAGACACACATCAGCGTTTTGGAGAACCTACTACCAGCACACTTTCTCCATATCTTCTCCTACACAAATGGAGGCAGCAAGTTGTTCAAAATGTGATATGTTTTCCACGTTACATATTTTTACATCTGGGAAGAATGTGGTATCAATAGATATACTGTAATCTTTTTATATATATATACACACACAAACACACACTGTATTTTTCAGGCACAGCACATTGCCGTTTGGGAGCTAGGAGAGTTCAATTTGTAGAGTAACTAGGCTATGGACTAGACAATCCAGGGTTTGATTCATGGCTGGGGCAACATATTCTGTGTTCCAGAACTTTCAGACTGGCACTGGGGCCAACCCACCCTTTTATTCAGTGGCTATCAGCAGTGCTTTCCCCAGGGCATAAAGTGGCCAAGCAGTGAAGCTGACCACACACCTCCATCTAGTGCAAGGTTAAACATGCGTGGAACTACACTTCTGCTTACCTAATGCCTTCATGGCCTGCATGGATACAACTTTAATTTTACCACTATGTGGCCATTTATGTTTATATGCAACTGAATCTGTACTATATGTCAATTTTGTTTGTTCAAGGTGGGGAAACAGCGGAGATGCCTGGGATGTATGCTGCAGATGATTATGACTTGGCAGGTTTTGCAGTGGGTGCAGTTGAGCGATCAAAACTGCTTCCAAAAGTGGATGAAATTAAAGCAGGGGATGTAGTAATTGCCCTGGCATCTAGTGGTGTTCATAGCAATGGTTTCAGTCTTGTTCGCAAGATCATGGAAAGGTCTGGTGTTCACTATTCTGATGTGGCACCTTTCAGCACTTCAGGAAAATCTTTCGGTAATTTATTTCATTGCAAGGGGAGAAATATTGTATAAGATTACCACTGAATTTGGTATTCGCACAAAAGTAATTAATCTGTTTTCAACCTTATGCCACAAATTAGAGTCCCATGTGGCTGATATGTGTCAGTATTCAAAATCATTTACTTTATCCACAGGTGAAGAATTTATGACTCCAACAAAGATCTATGTAAAAAGCTTGCTGCCAGCACTGCAGAGTGGAAAAGTTAAAGCAATGGCACACATCACAGGTGGAGGGCTTATGGAAAATATTCCCCGAATTCTACCAAAAGGCTTGGAGGTTCAAATTGATGCAACAAAGTGGACAGTGCCATCGGTGTTTGGCTGGTTGGCAGCTGCAGGTATAGTTGTATACACTGTGCATCATGCTGCCAAGGAAAGAGTTTGAATGAAGTGAGCAGGGCATGTGACATATGGGGAGAAGAGTAAAACATGAAGGGTTTTGGTGGGAAACGTGAAGGAATTAGGCCACTTGCAAGACCCAGTCATAGGTGGTGGAATAATATTAAAGTGGATCTTAAAATAATTAGATGGGTGGGGGTGGAGTCGATTCAGAGGCTCAGGTTATGGATAAGTGGTTGGCTGTTGTGAACAAGGTAATGAACCTTCAAGTTTCATAAAATCTGGGAAAATTTCTAAATTATCTGAAGACCTACTAACTTCTCACGAAGGACGCTTCTTCATGGAGTTAGTTTGTTAGTTCATTTGTTTGTTAGTCATTCAGTGAGTGCTGCTAGTACTCTCTGTTCCTTTTGTGCACAGGAGGTGTCAGTGCGCCCGAACTGCTCAAAACATTTAACTGTGGCATCGGAACCATCATTATTGTCAGTGCGTCAGATGCAGAGTCTGTTCTTGAATTGATTACACATGAAACACCGCATACTGTTGGAACAGTGGAGGTGCAGACTGGAGAAGGTAAGTGGTGTGGGCGTGCTGTAACTGTAACTTGTTCTCAGAGCTCTTGGTCAGACAGCGCAGAATTCTGGATGCGGTGTGGAATTCTTCCTTCATTTTGCTTATGTGCTGTACTCATTTTGTTCACCGTTCTTTCATCTTGGTATTAAGACTGAGTATTCAAGTGTTTAGTTCCAAAATGAGTGGAACTGTATCTCTACTCTCCTCTACATGCCTTCATGGCATGTACAGGAACAACTGACCTTCTGCCTCTATTCCACGGTACCACATATTCACTGTTGCTGCTGAGTGGTCAGCTTATATTAACGTACTGCAGTTAGAAATGTCCATACTTCAATAGAGCTGATAGTATAATCCAAAATTAAACAAAGTATTTTGACAACTCAGATTTTATAGTCAATCTGAGATTCAGTGGCATTTTTGTTACTTTACCATAGATTCATTAACATTTGCAATCAGAGATGACAGGTAAAGTTGTCACTATGCACATTTGAAGCCATATAGAGGAAACAGAGATATAGTGGTATTGATTTTAGACACGTTTGCATAAGTCACGTAAAGTGCCTGTGAGCTTTGTCTTGTCTGTCCGTCAGTATGCGTGTATCAACTCAGCTCCCAACTGATGACAGTCTGTGAAATTTTATACTGGGTACTTCTGTGAAAAACTGTCAAGGAAATCCGTATATGGTTAAAATCGGACAGAAGTTTTGGGACTTCCCCTGTAGACCTAAGTGTGTTTCATTTTTGATGGTAAAGTTAAATAAGTATAAAAGCACTGTCTTTGATTGAGATGGTATGAGGTTGTTAGAATTGCTGAGGAGGCACTGTGTGCCTGAGAAATCAAGAATCACTCATCTGACAACACTTCATCACTTTCAAGAAGACTTGGATATTACATGGGTGCTGATAAGTCCTTAGCCCGACCAGGAAAGAAACAAGCTAATGTTTCTGTCAGAATGGCGTGAATTTCCTTTGGCACCTTGCCTTGCAAGAAAAATAACTTGATGACACCTCGCGTCTCGATGTTGCTGAAATCGCGCGCGTCCCTGACATGCTTCCGAGCTTCTTTCCATCCTGGTTAGGCTAAGGACTTATCAGCACCCTGGTATATTTGTAGTGTTATGTTCTGATCTTTCATCATACTTCTCTTTCAGGTACAAGTCAAGTTAGAGTTAATAATTTTGTCTCTGTAATTGAAAGCGTGATGCGACCGTATGTCAGTTTAGCCATGAAGGTGCACACTCACAACAGAAAGCGAGTGGCCGTTCTTATTTCTGGCAATGGCTCAAATCTGCAGGTATGTTTTATTGATATCTGACACAACAGCATGTCATTAAGAGCTCTCAGAGCTAAATGTGACTCGCTTTTTTTTAAATCCATGAATATGTTGAAAACTTATTCAGTAGGAATCTGACATCCATAGGACCATGCATCGTGATATATTCTTATAATAAAACCAAAGAGATGCACTAATTTCTCGAATTTATTTTAGGAATAGACCTCTACATGTTTCGGACAGTCTGTCCATCATCAGGAGTCCAGCACTGTACACACAGCAATAGGTATATATCATACAGGTTTTGCTGGCTGCTTGCTAGCGGGATCAGGGTGGAACATCCTGATCCCGCTAGCAAGCAGTCAGCAAAACCTGTATGATATATACAGTAGAACCTCGATTTATCGTTTTTCAAGGGGTTGGAGAAAACAAACGATGAATGCGGGAAAACGATTAATACGGGAAACCACTTTTTTTAACAAAAAAAGTCGTACATTGTCTTTTGCTTCTTGGCAGAATTTTGCCTCAATTGAAAATATGACTTTTCAAGACTTAAGATGTTTTCACGGTCC
>Ga0123357_10005729_pt1 | contig 14954 bp, 9 predicted proteins | sample TergutEmb28metaG_FD_89873 | JGI IMG/M metagenome (GOLD analysis project Ga0123357, IMG submission 89873) | Embiratermes neotenicus P4 segment gut microbial communities from Petit-Saut dam, French Guiana - Emb289 P4 | ecosystem: Host-associated > Arthropoda: Insects > Digestive system > Gut ...
GCGGGAGGCTCGTCGATTTTATACGAAGCGGACCAGGCTACGCCACCGAGTCAGGATGACTTAGACGCGGCTGTACAAATGATAAGAAGCCGTCTTGATATGCTGAACTACACGGAAGCGACAGTAACATCAAGCGGAAATAATCAGATTCTCGTAGAAATTCCAGGGATATCAGACCCCGAACAGGCGGTTCAGCAGCTTGGGGCAAGCGCGGTTCTGCAATTCAGAGACGCAGACGGCAACGTAATTATGGACGGCAAAGACGTATCAAACGCGAAAACGGTTTACGGCAACGCCGGAAACGGATATAACGAGTATTATATCAGTCTTACGCTCAAATCTGAAGCGGTTTCTAAATTCTCTGCGGCAACGGCTGCGGCGGCGGCTCAATCGGGTCAATACGACAGCAGCGGGCGCGCCAAGAATTATATCGCTATATATTTAGATGAAAATCAGGTGTCGGCTCCCAGCGTCAGTAAACAAATAGATTCCGACAGCTGTATAATCACGGGGAGTTTCACGAAAGCCAGCGCGGATTACCTGTCCGGAGTAATATCCGCAGGCAAATTGCCGTTTGCGTTGAAAGACGTACAGCTTACCGCGACGGGTCCGTCTTTGGGACAGGAATCGCTGCAGACAAGTTTGTTCGCCGGAGCTCTCGGCGTGATTTTGGTCATGATATTTATGATAGCTTTTTACAGACTTCCCGGGTTTATTGCTTCTATCGCGCTCGTAGCGTATGTCGCGATAATGGGCATTATCCTTGTAATATCGCAAACCAACCTTTCTTTGCCGGGTATCGCGGGGATTATTCTGTCCGTCGGCATGGCGGTCGACGCGAATATCGTCATATTCGAGAGGGTAAAAGACGAGCTGCGGAACGGAAAAACTATCAGAACGTCAATGGAGCACGGATTCAAAAGGGCTCTTACCGCAGTTATCGACTCGCATATGACTACTTTAATCGCGTCTATCGTGCTTTGGATAGCAGGAACCGGTCCGATAGTCGGATTTGCTATAACATTGTTTATAGGCGTTCTTCTCTCCCTGTTCACAGCCGTCGTAGTCACAAGGTGGCTCTTAAATCAAATAGTCGGCATGAGGATAACTCACGCAAGACTATACGGACTCTGATGCAATTAACAGATTAACCAGCCGAGCACGTTCGGCATAACAATTAAGATTTGATTTGGAAAGGATATAAAATTATATTATGAATAACTCTAAAAATGTTAAAAATGTTAATTCTAAAACTAATGCCGCGGCAAGCGCTGAAGCCGAACTTACCCTGATAAATGATTTAAGTAAAAATTATAAGCCGTTTTCATTTAATTTTGTAGGCAGAAGAAATATATTTTTTATAATCGTCGGCGTGATATTTGTAGTTGGAATAGTTTCGTTCTTTGTGCGCGGATTCAAATGGGATATAGATTTCGTCGGCGGCACGATTCTGGAATATAATATAAATACAGATCTCACTGCGCAGGACACTGACGCTATATATAAATTATTTAATACCGCCGTAGGTTTTGACGCTTCATCTATAGTAAAAAGCGGGACAGAGGGCGTCACCATAAAATCTCTTACGCTTAACACGGACCAGAGAAACGCAGTTTTTCAGGCTATGGCAGGTCAGTATAATTTGACGACCGACGATATACTCTCCGCGAACAACGTTAATCCGACAGTCGGTAAATCTTTAGCCCAAAAGACGACGATTGCGGTTATTGTGGCTGTTGTCCTGATGCTTTTGTATATAACAATCAGGTTTGACTTGCGTTCGGGAACGGCAGCGGTTCTGAGCCTTGTATTTGACTTGTTTGTCATGCTGACGTTCTATTCTTTAGCGCAGATTCCTATGAATATATCGGTTATCGCGGCATTCCTGACGATATTGGGCTATTCTATCAACGCCACGATTATCGTGTTTGACAGAATACGCGAGAACGTAAGACTGAAAAAAGGCACGGGCGCGGAATTCGGCGAAATAGTGAATTTAGGCGTATGCCAGACTACTGTCCGGGCTATAAACACAACTCTCACAGTTCTTATAACGACATTGTGCGTATATATTTTCGGCGTGCAGTCAATCAAGGACTTTGTCCTGCCATTGATGATAGGAGTTGTAAGCGGAATATTCTCGTCTATATGTTTATCTGGTTCGACATGGGTTTTGCTTGAGGGCGAGCATAAAACGAACGTAAAAGTTAAATAACCAGACAATAATAGATTTTGTAGGGGCGACCCCGTGGTGATCGCCCCTACATTTTTTTCACCCGCATTTTCATTGCACTTTCATCAAATTTTTCAATTTTACAAAAATTTCGCTGTTTCTGTAAAACCCCGTAAAATTCTCTTCACCGTTTCCAAGCGCGAGAACGGGGACAGTCAATGCCGTATGCGAATACGTAGACCATGAAATCCCAGCTTTCTGATCTATTATTTTTATTAAAGTCGTCGTAAACGGGTCGTAAAATCCGTACGATACATATTCGCTCATGCTGAAAGCGCGCACCGACGGGTCAATCATGGACATATCGTACGCCTCCTGCAGTTTTGTTATATCGTCGCTGTTTAAATAAAAACCCGATGTCTGAGTCCCGTCCCATTTCGATATGCCGAAATATTTCTGCACGTCTTTCAGAATGTCGTCAAACGGAGTTTTACTCTGCCGGTATCCGTACATTTTCAGTGAAAATTCCGAGAACGATATTTTTTGATTTGACAAATAGTCTAAATATACGTTTGTGGTAGTAGCAGAATATCCTATGGAAAGACCGCCTGTTTCATGATCTGCCGTGACAATAATAAGCGTATCCTTAGGATGTTCTTCGTAAAAATTCATGGCTTCTCTGACGGCGTTGTCGAAATCTATGACTTCGTATATATCAGTCGCCGCATCGTTGGAATGACCAGCCCAGTCGATTTTCCCGCCCTCGACCATCATAAAAAAATTATTTTCCCCGCCGTCATATAAAAAATCCATACATTTTTTTGTATGCTGGGCGATATTATAACTGCTTGCGTATTTTTCAGCGTCGATTTTATACGGGATAGTGCCGTATCCGTCGAGAACCGGAGAAATCGCAATGACTTTTCCGTCGGACGAAGCCGACGTAAGGTTATCTATATCTTTTTGCGTATTTATATATTTATATCCGTTTTCCTTGAGAATATCGGAAAAATCTGCGGGTTGATTTAATATATCCGAACCGCCGAAATAGTCGAAGCCGCTTTTCACAAGTTCGAGACATATGTCGCCGCCGTTGTATCTCGAACTCTGATGGGCGTAGAAACCGGCGGGTGTAGCGTGATTTAAATTATCGGACGAAATAATGCCGATTTTATATCCGAGCTGTTTTTTCAATTTTTCCGCGATTGTCTCGTATTTGTTGCCGTCTTTGTCAATATTCAAATAACCGTTGTTCGTATTTATTCCGCTCGCCATTGCCGATACCGCAGCAGCAGAGTCTGTTATTATGGAATTTCCGCTTGGAGTATACGCGTTCCCGATAGTCTTAAAGCTGTTCATACATAAGTCGTTCTCTTTAAGCACCGAGGTTTTATAAAGAGAAGTCATAGTTATTTCAGGGTAGCTCATACCGTCGCCGATAAATAAAAACACATACTTGGGCGGAGCTTTAAGAACACCGCTCGAAAGTACGACGGCGGCAAACCCTGCCGATATTACAAGCAGGGCTAATATAATTCCGATAAATATTTTGATATACCTGCGCATAGTTGCTATGTATAACCTCTCTCCCGAATTAATGCGAATCGCGAGTTGAATTATTTCCATCACCCGTCGTCGCATTCAATGTGGTTGTGCAATCTCTTTTATAGTTCGGCGACGTCGCCCTCTTTCAAAAGAGGGCTTTGGCATGTCGCCTTTTATTAAACTTGATTTTTCCATTTATCCGGCAAAACATCTATGTATGCTTGTATCAAATCGTCAAGAAGTCTGTTCGGATATTTGCAATTTGCGCACAGCGGGTCGAGCATCATCGCCTGCAATGCGAGCGTTTTGTCGCACTCCACCGCCGCTCTGACCGCGAGATTGTATTCCCTGCCCAATATATCGCATTTTGCGGCGATTGCGTCGGGAAGTCTGCCGATTTTCTGCGGGTGCAGTCCGAATTTATCGACAAATACGGGAATTTCGACTATAACGTCATTCGATATGTTGTCGATATAGCCTTTGTTTATAACATTCGCCATTTCGAGAGCGACTTTCCCCGTAGCGAGAGCGCGCATAAAATGCGTCGATGTTTCGCCGGACGTCCCGAACTCTTCAAATCCGATTTTGCCCTCTTTTAATTTTTTCACGTTGTCAAGAGAACCGTTTCTCCAGGCGTCCATCATGTTGAAGTTGACGTTTTTCCATGTATAATCTTTTTCTTTCAGGACCTCGTCTTTTAAATAATACGGGAAAAATTCCCCTACATGACGGTCTCCGGGCGCGGGATAAAGTCCGAATATATCAAACAGCTGCGTAGATATCGGCTCTTGTTTCGCATATCCCATCTCATTTAACAGACTTCTGAGTTTAGGATATACGTCAACGCCGTCTATTTCCAGTTTAGTAATCCATGTCAGGTGATTTATGCCCGCCGCGCTGTAGTCCAGTTTCGACGGCTCGACTTTATAGACGTTTTGCGCGAGGGAATGTACTGTATCGGGAGTTCCGTGGCAAAGTCCGAACGTTTTCATGCTTGTATATTTTGATATTGCAAGGCATAACGCGCCTTCAGGATTTGAATAGTTTATAATCCAAGCATCCGGCGCGACCTGTTCCATTCGTTTCGCTATATTATACACGACCGGAACGTTGCGTATAGTTCTGATTATTCCTCCCGGACCTATTGTATCGCCGACGGACTGTATAACCCCGTGTTTTGTGCATATATCTATGTCTTTTTTCCATGACGGGTACGAGCCTGTGACAAACGTGAAATATAAGAAGTCAACGCCCGGAAGGGCTTCCTCGAAGTCAAGATGTTTTGTGACTTTGAAATCGCGTCCGCTTGTCGCTATCATTTTTGTCAAGGCTTCATAAACGTCGTCCAACGCCGTTTTGTCAATATCGACAAGACGAAGTTCGCCGCTCTTGATGAAATCGTCCTCGTGCAGAATATCGCTGACGAGCCGCAGAGTAAACGATGTGCTTCCTGCGCCGATAAACGCAAAATTAAAAGAATCTTTTTTTACCATATGTTTTTCTCCCCTGTTTAATGTATTTTATTGGTTTTTTCGTAAAGCCCTCTTTTGAAAGAGGGTGGCGTCGCCGAACAATGTAAAAATTTGCATGATAACGCTGGATGCGACGACGGGTGATTGCGTCCCCAGCACACAACATCAAATTCCGCAATCACCCGTCACGCGGTCTAACGTTATATTACCGAATGTTTCTGACATCTCGCGTGCCACCCTCTTTCAAAAGAGGGCTTTGGCGAAATTTATAGAGTCAACGAAATTCCTTTATTATATAGTTCTTCATCGTAATCCTCAATAAATTTTTTGTGAAATTCAATCGGCAATACATAACATGGTATTTTCGCTATTTTTAATGTTTTTGCTTTATACAGTCTATGATTGCCATCAAGTAATTTTTCTTTGTCTCCTTCAACAAGGGCGATAATACAAGGTATAGTTATATCTGTATTCATAGCATAATCAATATCAACGCTATCAAAGAACTTTGATGCTAAATAATCAACATTATAATATTTTACAGGTGTAGGTGTTTTATTTAATTCTTCAAGTATTCTTGTAATGTTCCATTTAATTAAAACTTGCCCATTATGTGACATATTTAAGTATTGCGCCATTTATTATACACTCCTCCAATAGATTTCAAACCAACCCGACTTTCTTCCCGTACTTCGCGCTTTCTATCGCGCCGTACACCATATTCATGGCAAAATAATTTTCGTGACAGTCAGTTTCCGCCGGACGTTTTTCTATAAGCGCATTGAACATCTCGTCAAAACAGCCCTCGTGACCGTGGTGTGCGCCTATGTCGAGCATATCGAGCTTGATTTCGTCGCACGGGATTGTAAATCCCGACGCGCCATTTTGCTTTATCTGCGCGGACAGATTTGCACCGCCGTCCCATTTGAGCGTGCCTTTTTCGCCTATAATACGCCAGTCGCACTCCCACGACGTATTATATCCCTCCGAACACCACGAGCCGCGATAATCGTACACTACGCCGTTTTCGAACTCGAATATTGCAATCGCAGACGCATTGCCTTTATACCATGACCCCGCCGGATTAAACTCGTGACAATAGACTGATACGGGATTTGCCCCTATTATAAACCTTGCCTGATAAAAAGTATGCACAGCCATGTCGAGAATCAAAACATTATCCATTAAATCACGAAATCCGCCGAAGTGCGCGCCTATAAAAAAGTCCGAACTTACGGAGCCGAGCCGTCCGAGCAAGTTTTTGCTCAATGCTTTTCGTATAGTCCTCATGCCCGGCAGATATATTCTGTTCTGCATAACCGCGTAACTGCGTCCTGTTTTATTTGCGACGGCGATTTCGTTCAACGCCTGCGCTCTTGTTTCCGCCATAGGTTTTTCGCCGATTGCATCCGCGCCTGCGTTCATTGCGGACGTGACGATTAACTCGTGAGCGTCCGGAGTTGTGCAGTCCACGACGAGATTTGTTTCGGGACATGCTGAGAGCGCATTTTTTATATCGTCAAAAATCTTAGTCTTTTCGGGCAAATTGAATTTTTTGACAAATTCCGATGCGCGTTCTATGATTATATCGCATAATCCGACGATTTCGACGTCTTCGCGTTTTGTAAGATAATTCATCCATGTGTTAGCCATTCCCCCGCACCCTGCGAGTATTACTTTAAATCTCGCCATTTTATTATAACCTCCGATTTTATTTATATTTTATGCATATATTATATCACATATATTGGGGTAAGTCAAAAGTTTTTTGTATAAAAATAGCATAAAAATTAAAAAATCCCGGAATATACTTTCCCGGGATTTTTTAATCTATTTATTTGCTTTTGAATTATTGTTCGTTGTCGTCTCCATTATTATCTTCTTTGTCTTTATTATCGTCGTCTTCCTGATTTTCAGAAGGCTTTATTAAATCAATGGCGTTTTCAAGTTTAAATTCGAGAACTATTTCTTTTATAATAACTTTTTTGAGCATTTTTTCAACGCTTTTATTTATTTCCAATAGTTCGTCTATTGTCGGCTCTTTTTCGTTATCTTTTTTATCGTCGTTATCGTCGCTCTTTTTGAGCGTGCCAAGAACGAATTGAATCTTTTCAGCTTCGGAATTGACGACATGAGCTAATGCAAGCTCTTCAAGCGCAACCGACGCTATCAGCAGATCGATTGATTTATCCCTGTCTATATTGATGTCCGGTTTAATATCCGGAATATTCGGCATTGACATATTTTTTCCCCTTATATCTGTATATAATATGAGAGCTTTATAATAAATACCCTCATCAATATATTATGTAACCGTAATGAACTTAGTGTGTAACTTTAATATAATTTCTATAATATAATAACTAATGACGAGGAGGATATAAAAATGTCGATGCCAAATATACCGGATATTAAACCGGAAATAAATATTACTTTGAAAGATGCGACAAATCTTTTGTTAACATCCATTGCAGAGGAAGAACTCAGCATAGCAAGATTGATGGACGCCGAAAAGAGTAAAATTTTGCATGTTTTGAATAAATTTAAAAATAATGAATCGAAAACCGAGGAACTTCTGTCTGTAAACAACAGCGTTAATCAAACTATAATAAATTTAATTAAAATGCAGATGCTGCTTCAATTTAAATTGGAGGACGTAAAAAAACTGATACAGGAAGTTAAGCCGAAACCGTGTCCGCCGCAGAAGCCATGCTGCCCGCCGGACAATAATTGTCCCCCGGATTGTTCCCAAAACGACGAGTGCCGTAATTTTTGGTGTATGCTTATAGGGAAAAGCAAAGGCACAGTATCAAATCCGTCGGATGAATTTTATTGCTGTAAAGCCGCTCTTTGCGCATTTGTATCGTCCCGCAGCTGCAAAGACAACATTATCACATATCAGGTCGACTCAAACTGCGGGTCTTTATGTTTGACGGCATGCGGCAGCAACATAAAATTTGAATATCCGTGTGAAATCAATCCCGACAAAGTTAAATTATGCGGCAAAGCATCGCTTACAATAATATCTAAGTGCAGAAAAACTGTTATAAATGTAAACTTTGGATTACTGGTTTGTTTGGACGATGAAACGGGAAAAACCGGATTTCAGATGGTAATAGAGGATGAAAATCAGGCTGTTATCCATAACAGCGGGTTTGTAGAATCATGTTCCTGCGGAAAAGGCTTGAAATTATGCTGTTATGAGCAATAAACAAGTATAATATTTTAAATAATAACAGTATAAACAATATAAAAACCCCGGCAGATATATATTTATATGCCGGGACTTCTTTATTATGTTTTTTATTTTCATTATTTAAAATTCAGCAGCTCAAAATCTTTTTTATGCTTTCTGTAGATAAATAGTATGTTCTCGCAATTTCATCTACTGTCATTCCCCTGTTTTTGAGCGCCTTTATATCGCTGTTTCTCGTATCGTATTTTTTTCTGCTCCCGTTTTTCGTTCCCCATTTAATTTTGTCATCCTCCTGTTTCGGGATATAAATTATTTCGCCTTTTACGTATTTTTGAATTTCTGAAATCAAATGCGACGGTAAAATTTCTTTCGCGTTTCTGTAACTCAAACTAAAATGCAGCTCCTTTCAACTTCTCACAAGCACACAACTGAGAAACGGCGTTCCCAGTATACAAACGCGACCATAAAGCGGAGATATAATGAACTTCTGTGCGAAGCTATTTTCCCGCTTTACGGCACGCTGAACCAAATTGTGATATTGAAAGGAATAATCCGAGGTATTACGTTTATTTTACAAAACTACTCAAATTACTAACTTTCAATCACCTTTCTTACGTTCGTCAATTAAACCAGCTCCTTTCAAAACGTATTTCAAGCAAAAAATTTATATTTTGTCTGATGTTTATATTATACACTATTCTTTTCTTTTTTGCAAGGTAATTTTTGATTATAAAAAAATATTTACCTTAGTTTTTTTATAATTCCCCGCGAAAAAATGGATTTTAACAAAAAGAAACAAAAATAGGGAAAAAGAGATAAGAAATGAGACTGGTATGTGATTGAGGAAGTATATAATAATAAACAGAAAGATAAAAAGAGTGGAAAAACGTATAAAAGGATAAAGATACCTCATATATTGCCTGCGAGGGCATATGCGTATATTATGATATATAAAAGTAAGCGAAGAGGAAAGGAAGGCATATAAATATACATATGAACAAGATACGATATGTAAAAGGATATAAAGTAATAGGTCGGAATATAATGGCAGCGATGCTGGCGTTGATGATAGCAGGAAGCGTGCTGTTATTGCCGTCTTCTCCCATAAAAACGACAAAAGCAGACGACATAGAGCCGCCGGTTACCACTGAAGCTCCTGCTACATCGGCAGTGCCTGAAACAACAACAGCACCCGAGACTGAAGTGCCCACCGAATCACAGGACCCTACCACATCAGAGCCTACGACGGCAGAACCTACGACAGCGTCTGATACGGAAGAACCAACAACGGCAGAGGTTCCTGCTATGGAAGAACCTACCACAACGGCAGAGCCGACAACAGCTGCTCCCAGTACAACTGCGGGCATAATGGCTGCTGACGCTCCACTTACACAAGACGATGGATTCACATCCGATTTATCAGATATTCTCACCGGCGTAACTGTAACTGACCTATTGAATCAAGATGTTCCGGAGTTCGTCGTCGGCAGCGATTATAAGTTCACGCTGACTTTCAATGAGAACAACGATTTTCAGCTTCAGTATAACGGCGACGGCGTGCTGTTCTATCAGCTCCCGCCGGAAATAACAGTAATTGACCCGGTTATCGACCAGCCCATTCTCGCTGGTATTACGCCAATCGGCATATACAGCATTAATACGAACGGTTATGTTACGGTCAAGTTTGACGATGTGAAAGAAGTCCCCACAGGTTCGGGGAATTGGGTACAGACACCCGGCACAAACTTTATCGACAACTATATTAACGCTTTCTTCAATCTGGAAATCAAAGCGCAGTTCAGCCAATACGGCGATGACGTCAAAATCGATTTCAGCGACAATTACACCTATACTGTCACAATCCTTGAAAAACCCACAATATCCGCGTTAGCTATCACCAAAACAGTAACTCCCACCGTTGTCAAGAGTGACGGCTCAGTCTCCCTCGATCCTACCGTAAACCATGACTGGAAACTTCACTATACCTCAGTAATTACCGCCACAGCGGGTACGGTTACAGATATTACTTACCGGGACGACGCTACTTTTTGGCCCAAGGACGGGCAAACCGGTTTCATCTACCCGACGGACACATCCTTTCTGGAGGATGTCGAGGTCAGCATAAACGGCGGGGGATACATTACTTATACACTCGCGGATGGTCCGGGGATGCCCGGAACCTATTATTGGGTGGATGCCAATGACGGCAAGGGCGGTTTTTACCTGACTTTCCCCGACGGAACAATGCTGTCGCAAGGTCAGAATATTACCGTTAAATACACCATAGACTTCCCGAAACTGTATATCGCCAAAGGCAGCAGTAATAACCCCTACCAGACCGCCTGGTACGGCACTCTCGATGCTCTCACAAACAATGCGTATACATCCGGACACGACGGCGCCGACCAGCCTTTGGATGAGATTAAAGCCACAGCGGTCGTATCCGTAATACGTACATATTTTGACAAAACGGGCGTGCTTTCGCCGGACGGAAATACCCTCACATGGACGGCTACTGTCGGCGACGGCATTGAACTCCTGAGCGGAAAAACCGTCTATGACAAATTAGATCCCCGGACCGGCGACCCCGACACGCAGAATTTCAATAACACCGTCGTGACGGTTCAGATGTACGCCGCCGATAAAACCACCATAGTCGGTACTGATTCCTTTACAGCAGGTCAAGGGACTTCAAGCAAACAGTTCACCTACGTCGTGAATACACCAGGCTCGTATTACGCGGCTTTCACCTATTCCATCCCCATATCCAACAAATCCGTTGCCGGTTACCGCAATGAAATTGGCATCACTGTCAATGGCAATAATTACGGGACAGACGGATATGTTAGTAACCCTACCGCCCAGATGAATATCCAAAAAACCGGCGCTGTCACGCCGGATGGCAACTACATACAGTGGACAATTACTTGGGCGATCCCCGCGTCGTATTACCAGAAAAGCGCGTGGCTGCGAGACTACTTTGTCTACGGCGGGCAGGGCTTCCAGAATTTCCCCACCGATGTTACCGTGACGGCTGACGAGGGTTCCGGTCCCAGGACGCTTAACCCAAACGATTCAGTATACGGCTGGGGAACCCAAATGAGCAGCGACGATATCTATTGGTTCTTTGTTTTCGCCCCCTCGGGCGTAATGCCAGTCATCAACCAATACGGCAATGTCACGCCGGACGTAGGAAGCCTGTCGCCATTTGAAAACGGCTCGATTATCACGATCACATATAAATCCTCGCTGGATGACTTAAAGTGCATTGCCCCAACCAGTTCTACCTCCGCCAAAGCGGGAGATACGCTGCGGACTGCGCTGGAGAATCCAAACGCGGCTTATCAGATCTGCAATCAGATCTGGTGGTATGGACATATAACCCAGGATAGCTCTGGCTACAATTTTACAGGTGTCAGTTCGCCTATCTTAAAAAAAGCGGCTTTGGGTGGTGGGGGACAATACGTCGACTATACCGTCCTCTTGGATAACGTGGGCGGCAACTCAAATTACCAGCATTACGATATGGGAGACGATCCCGTGTTCACCGACACTTTCAATTCCGACCTGATGGAGTATGTGACAAATTCGTTTTACGTCTATTCCGCCGGTTACAACCATAGTTCTAACGGCGTCGACTATAACGACGCGGAATGGTCCAGCCGCTATTTCGGAGCATATGACCCTGTCACCAAGCAGGACTTGCTAAAGAATTATATCACGGACAACCACGACGGCACCTCAACGATCAGCATCCATCTGAAGGATTTGATGCGGATAGTCGGACCGACGGGCTACTATGCCAACAAAAATATCCCTGCTTGGATCGGGACGCCGACGAGCGTTTACTCTTTTCCCAAAAACGGAGCGGGCTCCCCCGAATGGTGGTTAGCCGCAAACAGGCAAGCCACACAGCCGATTTACATATTCTATCGGCTGGAACTGAAATCCGACAACGCTTCCGGAGCGCATGATGTGTACAACAAAGCGACCATAAACACGGTCTGGAGCGCAGACAACACCTCGACAATCGGCAAGGACTTAGTCACCAAAGATATGCAACTCACCTCAGCCGGAAACATCATGTCTGTCACTGTCGATGTAAACCCATTCGGAAAGACGCTTGCGCCGGAAAGCTCGAACGGCTTATACGAAGTGGAGGACCAAATGAGCGACGGCTTGGCGGCGTTCCTCAACTCCGTCACAATTCAGGCGGAAACGTCTCCCGGAAGCGGCGTATGGGAAACGCAGGATATAGACCCTGTATACGGCAACAAATGGAGTTTCAAGACCACTACAGACAACCAGATATTTTTCACAGTGCCTGACGCTACGTCGTTCAGAATCACCTACAACACGCTTGTAAAAGGCGCGGTCGGCGACAATGTAGACGTCACAAATACGGTCAGTATTTTCGGAACTGTATACGCGGAAGTGCATAAGGCTTTCCAGTTGCAGAGTACGAGCGCAACCGCGGGAGGTTCCTCCCAGTCTGTGACGCTGTGCAAACAGGACATGAACGATACCGGAATATACCTGAAAGACGCGGTTTTCAAGCTGTACATGAGTGTAAAATATCCCGGGCTGCCCAGCGATACTCCTGCGTTCACCAAAGACGGCGTTAATTTCTACTACATTGAGACCAAGACGACGGACGATAACGGACAGATACTATTCGACAACCAGTTCCTGACTTATGGCGCCAAAGCCGTATACGCCGTTGAGGAGACCGCCGCTCCGGAAAATTACCTGATGCCCGACGACCCGTACACTTTCTTCACATTGGGCACGGTGACTGTCCCCAATACTTTCACTCCGGCAGTGCTTGTAATAGCCGACTATTTCAGCGTCACGAACGAAAAAGATGTACCGGCTAACGCAGAAATAAAAGTAAGGAAAGATATAACAGGAATCGACGCAACCGATACAAAATTTACGTTCAATCTGATACGGGTCAAGGATTCAAACGGGACTGCGTGGGACTCCGCGGACGGCGAACCATACTCCGGCTCCATATCAATCACCGGAGCGGGTGAAAACAGTTTCACCATAGAAAATCTCAGCAAAGGAACATACTATTATAAAATCACAGAGCAGAATGATGCGGCGTCTGGTTGGGAATATGACAATGCAGAGTACGTTGCCGAAGTCGTAGTCAAAGCAGGGACAGTAACGGTGACATACTACCGCAACGGCGTGAAAATAGGCGGTTCTCTTTGCGATTCCAGTACGGTTGACGTGCCTTCAAACGAATATACTCTTGACACCAGTGCAACATATAAGACAACCACCGGCGATACTACGGAATACGATAACAGCACTGCTTGGGTAAAAAACAATGCAAGTTCTGACAAACAATTAATAATGTGCGCAGAATCAGACGGCGGCGGTTTCCCATCCGGTCAAAACTTAACAACTATCCCAAATGAAACCCGCGACGGTTATGCGTCTGCGCTCGCGTATTCTTTAGCCTCGGAATCTTTAGGCGGACTTACATCAAATGAATTTAAAATGTTTCTCGGTCTTCCGGACACTTACGATCCCGATATAATCACCTATCCTACAGGTTCAAACCGTGATAACCTGATGCACAGCGTTATATGGTTTTATGAATTAAATTATAAAAATCCTAACAGAACTTATAATCTTAATAATTTGCCTGCGACCAATCCGACCGACTGGTGGTTCCAAGCTTTAACCGGCTGGGGGACTACTTACAGCTATACTTATTTAAATCAGACAATAAATATGTTCAAGGAAATGATGGTGCAATATGATGCGGGCAAAACGACATTGCTGAATATGACATATACGCCCATCAACGGAACAAGCGGGGCACTGACATTTAGCCACGACGGTTTTGTACCGCATGATATAACTAAAGGCAACCACGGGGTCAACACCGGAATAACTGACATCGCCGCTCTCAATGCCCACATGTCCGGCGTCTCCGACGCAAGCGAATATTATGATACCATCCTCACGTGGACTGGTACGGCGACAGTTACAGTAAACGGAACCGCTTACACCAACGGCGCAGCAGGAGTCGCAGTCAGAAAATCAGACACGATAACCGTGGAATACACGGGTTCGTCTCCTACATTCACGCTTGTGGATAACGCTAAATACCTGAAGGCTGGCTCCATTAAAGGAAGCCGTTTGCAAAGCGGCGACACGACAAAACAAAAGGTTATCGTAGGACATGCAGAGTTTGTCACCCTGAAATGCACACTCACGCCGGGCGAAAGCGGCAGTATTGCTTTCACCAATATATACACAACTCCTCCGCCCCCAAGCGCACCGCGCCTCCCGGAAACCGGCGGGTCGGGAATGCTGCCATTCAAAACCGCGGGAATAATCTTTATCGGCTGCGCGGTTGGCGCAATCTTCTACCGTAAAAGGAAAGCGGCAGCTATGTTCATTACTAAATTCACCAGATGATAAATAAAAATCCACCGGCGTAGCCGGTGGTATTTCATATGCGGGCAAAGCCCTATTTTACTGGCAACGCCTTAAGGCGTATATGACGACCACCGCCCGAAAAGGAACTGTCCCGCCTTGACTTTGA
>Ga0123357_10005730_pt1 | contig 14954 bp, 14 predicted proteins | sample TergutEmb28metaG_FD_89873 | JGI IMG/M metagenome (GOLD analysis project Ga0123357, IMG submission 89873) | Embiratermes neotenicus P4 segment gut microbial communities from Petit-Saut dam, French Guiana - Emb289 P4 | ecosystem: Host-associated > Arthropoda: Insects > Digestive system > Gut ...
GAAAAGATTTTTACCTTGGTTGCTTGCGATTGTATTCGTGATTTTAGCAACAGGCTGCTCCGCTCAAGGGACAGCGCCAGATTCCACACCGGCAACACCGCCCGAACAATCCGACCAGTCCGCACCGTCCGACCAACCCGCTGATACGGCAACGATGCCACCGGCGGCGCAACCCGAGACACCGACCACGCCAGCGGAGCAGCCCTCGGCGGCGGAGCCAGCGCCTGACCAGTCTGCGCCTGATCAGTCTGCGTCGGATAATAGTGTTTTTAGCCTTGAATTTTTGCAACAGGCAACATGGACAGATGTTATACGTTTATCTCAACAGGAACAAAAATCTGGTGCCCAAGTGGAATCCAATGAAGACAGGGTCTTGGAATCCCTGATAGTTATTTTGTCAACCCCACTAGACAGTGGGCCAGATGGTCCATATAAAGCAGCTTTTGTATATGCAGAAGGGGTAGGAGACCTTAATAAACTCACCCAAAAGGTGAACCTGTTCATTGAGTTGTATAACTCAAGTAACCAGGTTGCCTTTGAGGCATACCCATCGGTAGATCCACGGACAGAGAAGCAGGTAATTGTTCTAAAAACTGCCAATTTGGCAGATGACATTGCTATATCTCTGCCTCAACCGGAATAGACATTTGTCCGCCAAGCCGGCTGCCCTCTTGGGAGGCCGGCTTTTTTGGGACCCGAGTACGTCATAAAACTGCTTCGGTGGGTGCAACGAATATGCATCGCAATGATCCCGAGTGCGCCGCCGTAACGCGATGCCCATCAGCCAGGGGGCAAGCTTCGTTGCAGCCAGGGACAGCTAGTGCGTCAGAGGGGACGTATAATTTTGACACCTTTTTCGATTATGCTTTTTTTGGTGGATGACAAAGTGACGGTGTCAAAATTATACGTCCCCTCTGACACCCGGCAGCGAAACGGCGCCTACTCTTGTTGCTTTATTGCGTCCTGTATGATTTTTACTGTTTCTTCGGGAGAGTCTACGCCAATGATAAGTTTGGAAAAGTCGTCATAATCAGGAGCTTTTACGTGCGGCGTTAGGATATGGTAATCTCCGCCCTCTTTTAATTCCACAACGACGGCTTTGTCATTGCGGTTGAGGTCGTAGAATACCCGCTTGCCGTCTTGTACGAAAATCCCGCCAAAGTACCACCCATATAAATCTACGCCCCATTCTTTTTGGCCGGGCATCGGTTTGCTTTCCCATACTTCGGCGCTTACAGTCGCGCCTTTAACGTCACTTAAAGGCAGCGAAAATTCGCTTTTTAATGTGCCGAGTTTTCGTGTCCCTTGCATGCTGATGACCAGTTGATCATCTTTGACTGATACGGTTGCCATGTTAATTCCTCTCAAAATATTAGCTCATCGCCTATTAGTAAGAATAATATATACAATTTTTTTCTCTGTGAGCATTTTCGCGCGAAAGTTCAATTTTCGTCTGAAAGTTCGTTTGGAAAAACGGGGACGTATAATTTTGACACTTGCCTCTGAAGACAAGGGGACAGTTCTGGTTATTTATAGTTGGCTTGTCAGATCCATTCGCGCATATATGACCCTTGCTATTGTGATAAGCTTCCGTCTTTCGTCAACCTGGCAAAACATGAAATAATTCTCCACAGCCAACTTGCGGTACTCATTTTTCAGAGGTTTCACTGTTTGATGGACCGGATACAAATACGGAAAATCGACAAGCCTTTCAGCGGCCTCCACCATTTTGTAAGCCAATTTTTCAGCGGCTGCGGGATTGAAAAGATCATGGCTGATATAGCGCGTGATTTCCACCATGTCCAGCATGGCTTTCGGCAAAAATTCCAGCCGGTACACTGCGTCAGCCGTCAATGGCTTCCTTCATAGCTTTTAGTACTTCTTTTGACGAATACCTTTTGCTTGTATACTCAGCTTCGCGCTCCGCTTCCTGCAATTTGAAATATACTTCGCTTTCAAACTGCATGTTTTGAAAAGCTTCCATGCTTAAAACGACCATGTCGCCATAACCGTTTTTCGTTAAAAATACGGGCTGTGCGTTTTCGTGTACGATTTTTGATATTTCAGCAAAATTATTCCGCAAATCCGATACTGGGCGAATTGTATTCATAATCAATGCCTCCTGACACTATTTTATCATAATCATGCTAAATAATCTTGATCTAATTGCCTTGCCGGGACTTGCATCCTATTGATACTTCTTCCCGTTCCACTCCAGCCAGCCGGCCACATGTTTTCCGGCTGGATCGCGATGCGTCCAGTGGATCGTGCCTCCCTGGTCCGAGAAAACATATTCCCCGTAGAAGCCGACCTCGTCGCCGACCGCAAGTCCGTCGAGACGCGGCGCGATATCGATATTGTGCGCCACTAAAAGCGTCTGCCCGCTGGCGAGTTCGAGGATGAACCGCTGGTGCCTGTCTCCGGTGTTGTCGTCGTCCAACAACCGGATGACCGTGCCGGCGCCGCTGACCTGGACGTTGCTCTGTTGATTCGCGAACAGGTCGCCGATGGTCGCGTCCGATTTGCCCGAATCAGGCGCAATTTGTCCGGCGCCGTTTCCGGAATCAAAGCTGCCGTACGATCCACCGTCGGTCGATCCGCCGCTGACTGATCCGCCGCCGGTTGGTCCGCTGCTGATCGATCCGCCGCCGTTTTCCGCAATCACGTTTCCCGCACCAGCGCTTCCTGTATCCGCGCTTCCGGTTCCGCTCTGGCATCCGGCGAACAGGACCAGCGCCGCTATAAGAATGACGATAAATACCCGCGTCATTTGTTCTTTATACATTTTACAAAGACTCCATTTTAAATAGCGTCGATTGCTTTTCGCAGCGAGGCGACGAATTCCTTTACCGGTGTCTCGCTGCTCCGCCCGTACTCCTCAACGATGCGCTCAATCGCGCTGCCGACGATCACGCCGTCGCCGAGCTTCGCCATTTCGGCCGCTTGCCCGGGCGTTGAAACGCCGAACCCGACCGCGCAGGGGATGTCGCGGTTTGCTTTCACTGTTTTGATGATCTCTCCGATCTCCGCGCCGAGCTGCGCGCGTATGCCGGTCACGCCGAGGCTGGAGACGCAGTACAGATACCCCTCCGCTTTTTCCGCGATCTTTTCCGCGCGGGCCGCGGACGTAGGCGTGATCAGCGAAATCAGTTCGACGTTTTTCCCCTTTTCAGTGCGAAGCGAAAGGAACTCATCCTCCTCTTCAAAAGGCATGTCGGGGATGATCACTCCGTCTATGCCGGCCTCCGCGCATTTGTCCGAGAAAGCCGCGATCCCGTATTTGTAAACGGGATTGAAATAGGTCATAAACAGCAGCGGGATGCGCGTCTTTTGGCGCAGCCGCGAGACCATCCCGAAAAGGCCGTCCAGGGTCGTGTCCGCGGCGAGCGCCCGCATGTCGGCGTTCTGGATGACAGGCCCCTCGGCGATCGGGTCGGAAAAGGGAACGCCTATCTCAACGATATCGGCGCCGGCCTGTTCCATCGCCAGGACCAGCCGTTCGGTCGTCTCAAGATCCGGATCGCCCCCGGTCAGGAATGGGATCAGCGCCTTGTGGCCGCCGGTGAATACATCTGTGATTCTGCTCATAATGGTTGTGCTCCTTTAGTGTTCCCGAAAACCGTATCAGTCCGCAAGCGCAACGCCGTGATAGCGCGCGATGGCAGCGACGTCCTTGTCGCCCCGGCCTGAAATCGTGATCACGATCTTTTCTTCTTTTTTCATGGCGTGCGCGATCTTCATTACATGCGCGACGGCGTGCGCGCTTTCGATGGCGGGAATGATCCCCTCCATGCGCGACAGATAGCCGAATGCGTCCACCGCTTCGTCATCCGTCACCGGCACATATTCGGCGCGGCTGATGCTGTGCAGCCACGCGTGCTCGGGCCCGACGCCCGGATAGTCGAGCCCCGCGCTGATCGAATATACCGGCGCGATCTGGCCTCGTTCATCCTGGCAGAAGAGCGATTTCATACCATGAAAAACACCCTCGCTGCCTGTGGTGACCGTGGCCGCCGTCCGCGATGTATCCGCGCCTTCCCCGGCCGCCTCGCAGCCGATCAGGCGAACGCTTTCATCCCCGATGAAATCATAAAACGTGCCGATCGCGTTGCTGCCGCCGCCGACGCAGGCGACGACCATATCCGGAAGGCTTCCCGCTTTTTCCAACATCTGCGCTTTGATCTCACGCCCGATCACGGCCTGAAAATCGCGCACGATCGTCGGAAAGGGATGCGGGCCCATGACGCTGCCGAGCACATAATGCGTGTCGTCCATGCGGCTCACCCATTCGCGCATTGTCGCGTTGACCGCGTCTTTCAGCGTCATCGTGCCGGTCTCCACCGAGTTGACCTTGGCCCCGAGAAGTTCCATCCGGTAGACGTTGAGCGCCTGCCGCTCCATATCCTCCTTGCCCATGAAAATCTCGCATTCCATATCCATCAGCGCGGCCGCTGTCGCCGTGGCTACGCCGTGCTGCCCCGCGCCCGTCTCCGCGATGACCCTCGTCTTCCCCATCTTTTTCGCGAGCAGCGCCTGCCCGAGCACATTGTTGATCTTGTGCGACCCCGTGTGGTTCAGGTCCTCGCGCTTCAGCCAGATCTGCGCGCCGCCGAGATCCTTCGTCATCTTCTCCGCAAAATAGAGAATTGACGGGCGTCCCGCGTAATTTTTCAAAAGCTCGTTCAGCTCGTCGTTGAACGCGGGATCGTCCTTGTATTTTTCATAAGCCGCCTCCAGCTCGATCACCGCCGTCATCAGCGTCTCCGGGATGAACTGCCCGCCGTATCTGCCAAATCTTCCTTTGCTCATTCGTTTCTCCTTGTCCATGGGGACGGTTCTTCTGTCCAAAACCGTTCCTCTTACCGTGTTCCTGTCCGTAAGGACGGTTCTTCTATCCAAAACCGTTCCCTTCACGTTGCGCCGCGTACCGCGTTCACCAATGCCAAAATCTTTTCCGCGTCCTTCACCCCGTCCGTTTCGGCGCCGCTGCTGACGTCAATTCCGTCGGGCGCAAGCGCGATGAGTCCCCCGATATTTTCCGGAGTGACCCCACCCGCTATGAAAACCGGCTTCGCCGGAAGCTTCCCCGCGGCTTTCACGGAGCGGAAAAGCGACGCGTCAAAACACTCGCCCGTCCCTCCGTCGCCATTATCAAACAAATACATATCGGCAGGAACGCTGCCCGCCGTTTCTATGGATTCCGCGGCTTTCACGGAAATCGCCTTAATGATCGGAACGTCTTCCATTTCCAAGCCGGGTTCCGCACACAGCGCTTTCCGGAGTTCCCGGATATACGCCGCGTCTTCGCAGCCGTGCAGCTGGACCGCCCCGATCGCGCCGCTTCGGGCTACGGACGAAATCCACGGGATCGGCGCGTCCCGAAAGACCCCGACGGTCTCAATGCGCGCGTCGATCAGCCGGCGCAGCGACAGCGCTGTCTCAAGGTCGACGCGGCGACGGCTTCCCGGCGCGAAGACAAAGCCCGCGTAGTCCGGCAGAGCGTTGTTCACAGCCATCGCGTCTGCTTCACGGAAGAGCCCGCAGATCTTGATCTTCACTGCTCTTCACCTTCCTTTACGGTATGCCTTGCCTCTACTTTTAAGGCCGGCGGCGCTTTGTGCTTCGGCGCCTGTAGCGTTTCGCCCCGCAAGGCCCGCAGCTCCGCGCCTTTATCCTCGGCGCGCATCAGCCGTTCCCCGATCAGGACCGCGTCGGCGCCGATTTCCGCAAGCGCGCGCACATCCTGCGCCGAAGTGATGCCGGACTCCGCGACAAACAGAATGCTCTTGGGTACGAACCCGCGCAAGCGCGCGCTGAGCGTTTTGTCAACCTCAAAGGTCTTCAGGTCCCGGTTGTTGACGCCGACGACGGCCGCGCCGGCCGCCACAGCCCGCCTCGCTTCCTCTTCATCGTGGATTTCTACGAGTGCGCCGAGGCCGGCGCCGCGCGCGGCGGCGATGAACGCCCCAAGCTCGTCCCCCAGCAAAGCCGCGATGAGCAGCACCGCGGACGCGCCCGCCGCGCGCGCCTGATCTACCTGGTACAGGTCTACCAAGAAGTCTTTGCGCAGCACGGGTGTCCTTACAGCTTCCACTATCTCGCGCAAATAAGCCAGACTGCCGAGGAAATACTCGGGTTCCGTCAGCACTGAGATCGCGTCCGCCCCCGCGGTTTCATATTCCCTTGCAATCTCCAGATACGGAAACTCCTCGGCGATCACGCCTTTTGACGGCGAAGCTTTCTTTATCTCACAGATGAATGACATGCCGGGTTTCGCGAGCGCCGCTTCAAACCGCGCGGACGGGCGATCCCCGTCCAGAGCCATACGCGCTTCCGCGGCGGCTCGCATCACCGAAGGGCTTACGTCCACTTTTTCTCGCGCCACGCGCGCCCGCGCGCTTTCCGCTATTTTGGCCAATATCGTTTCCATTGCTTTTTACTTTTCTTACCTCTGTATACAATACCAAATTTCAAACATTTCCGTCTCACTCCTTCCCGCCTGTCCGCCTCCCTCATCGGTTCGACAGCGCCGCAAACCTCTCAAGCTGCTCAAGCGCACACCCGCTGTCTATCGTCTCCGCGGCGACGCCGACCGCTCCCTCATTGGTTCGACAGCGCCGCAAACCTCTCAAGCTGCGCAAGCGCACGCCCGCTGTCTATCGTCTCCGCGGCGACGCTGACCGCTTCCTCATTGGTTCGACAGCGCCGCAAACCTCTCAAGCTGCTCAAGCGCCCGTTCGCTGTCTATCGTCTCCGCGGCGACGCCGATTGCTTCCTCAAGCGAAATCTCCGGCTTGCTGATATGGATCGCGGCGGCGGAATTCAGCAGCACGGCGTCGCGCTTCGCGCCCCGCTCGCCGCCGAGTACGGCGCGCGTGATCTTCGCGTTTTCCGCCGGCGTACCGCCGGCAAGCTCCTCCTTGCCGCGCAGGCTCATGCCGAAATCTTCCGGTGAGATTTCAAACGTGCGGATGAACCCGTTCCTCACCTCGCACACGCTGGTCGGCGCGCTTACGGAAATCTCATCAAGCCCATCCTTTCCGTACACGACATAGGCGTTTTTGACTCCGAGCCCTACGAGCACCTTTGCCATCGGTTCGACCAGCTCCTCTTCATACACGCCGAGCAGCTCGCGATTCGCGCCTGCGGGATTGACGATCGGCCCCAGAATATTGAAAATCGTGCGGATGCCGAGCTCCGAGCGGACCGGCGCCACATACTTCATCGCGATATGGTAGTTTTGCGCGTACAGAAAACAGAGCCCGATCTCCTTCAGCATCGCCAGGCTTTTTTCCGGCGGCGCCGCGATATTCACGCCCAGCGCTTCCAGCACATCCGCGGCCCCCGACTTGCTTGAAGCCGCGCGGTTGCCGTGTTTGGCGATCGGGATACCCGCCGCCGACACGACCAACGCGGTCGTCGTCGAGATATTGAACGAGTCCGAATGGTCGCCGCCCGTCCCGACGATTTCAAGCACGTCCATATCGTGGAGCAGCCGGATGCAATGCTTCCGCATACCCGCCGCAGAACCCGTGATCTCGTCGATCGTCTCGCCCTTCACGCTCATCGCGGTCAGATACGCCGCCATCTGGATCTCGGTCGCCGCGCCGCTCATGATCTCATCCATGACCTGTTCGGCGGTCTCGTATCCCAGGTCCTGCCGCGCTGCCGCCCGCCTTATCGCTTCCTTTATCATCATTACGCCAACTCCCTTCGTCTGTCAGAGCTTCATTTTATGAATATCGGTCAAATCTCTATACCGTTCCTTTGATCAACATCACGGTGGAAGCCCCGCCTTTTTCCTCGATTTTATGAAAAAACCCTGTCATATATACCGTTTCTTTGAACAGCGCTCCCTGGAAACTCACTTTCTACGCTTTCAAAAAATTCCGCATGATAGCGTCGCCGTCCGGCGTCAGGATCGATTCCGGATGGAATTGCACACCGTAAATCTGATAATCCTTGTGCATGACCGCCATGATCTCTCCGTCCTCCGCGCGCGCGGCAACGCGCAGCGCCGCCGGCAGGGTATCGTCCAGCGCGGACAGGGAATGGTAGCGCGCCGCCTGTATCCTGTCCGGAAGCCCGTCAAAAATCGGGCAGGCGGTGTCAAGCTCTACGGTTGACGCCTTGCCGTGCTTCAATTCCTTTGCGTATGAGACCGTCGCGCCGAAAACCTCGCAGATGGCCTGGTGGCCGAGGCATACGCCGAAAACCGGTATCCGGGCCGCCGCGTACCGGATCAGGTCCATGCTGACCCCCGCGTTTTCCGGCCTGCCGGGCCCCGGCGACAGCACGATATAGGACGGCGCCAGCGCGATGATCTGCCCCGCGGTCATCGCGTCGTTTCTCACCACGCGGATATCGGCTCCGCGCCCCTCATCCTGAAGCGCCGCGCCGATCTGGTGGTACAGGTTGTACGTAAAGCTGTCATAGTTATCAATCAGTACAATCATTTCGATGCCTCCTCCAATGCCTTTACGACCGCGCCCAATTTGCGGCGGCATTCCTCGTACTCAGTTTCCGGCACGCTGTCAGCGACGATCCCGGCGCCCGATTGAATGAAAACCTTCCCGTTCTTTTTGTAGGCGATCCGTATCGCGATGCAGGTATCCATATCGCCGTTCAGCCCGATATAACCGACCGCTCCGCCATAAACGCCGCGCCTTTTGCCTTCGAGTTCGCCGATAATCTGACAGGCCCGGATTTTCGGCGCGCCCGAGAGCGTCCCGGCGGGCAGCAAGGACGTGATCGCGTCCACCGCGTCCCGGTCCCCGCGGATTTTCCCTTCCACGGTAGAGCCGATATGGATCACATGCGAAAACCGCTCGATCGACAGGTATTTGCGGACGGCCACGGAGCCGATTTTGCTGACCCGCCCGATGTCGTTGCGCCCCAGGTCGACCAGCATATTGTGTTCCGCAAGCTCCTTTTCATCTGACAGCAGCTCGGCTTCAAGCGCCGCGTCCTCCTCCGGAGTCGCGCCGCGCCCGCGCGTTCCCGCAAGCGGGAAGGTGCTTACGGTATCGCCCCGCAATTTTACAAGCGTCTCCGGCGCCGCGCCCGCGATCTCGATATCGTCGCTGCTGAAATAGAACATATAAGGCGACGGGTTGCCTTCTCGCATCCGTTTGTAGGTCTCAAACAGGCTGCCCTCGGCGTCGCACTCAAGCCGGTTGGAAAGCACGACCTGAAATATGTCGCCCTCGACGATATGGCGTTTTGCCGTCAGCACCATGGAGCAATACGCCCGGTGATCGAAAAGCGCGCGCCAATCCGAGGCCAGCCGCAGTTTTGCAGGCGCGGCTTTCTCCTCGCCGAGGACGATCGACCGCATATGTTTGATCTCGCTCACGGCTCTGTTGTAGTTTTCCTCAAACGCGTCCGTGCGGATATTTACGATGAAAACGACTTTTCCCTCGAGCCGGTCGAACGCGATGACCTTGTCAAAAAGCATGAGATCGACGTCGCGAAAACTGTCGGCGTCGTCATCGCCGAGCGCGATTGACGGTTCTCCATACCTTACGAAATCATACGCAAAGTATCCGACGAGGCCCCCCGCGAACGGCGGGAACCCATCCACGCGCGGCGCTTTGTTATCGGAAACCACTTTGCGGATATACGCCCCGGGGTTGTCCGTGCCCATTTCGATCCTGGCGCCGCCATCGACGCGAAGCACCCCGTCCTTGCAGGTGACCTCCAGCTGCGGGTCGTAACCGATGAAGGTATAACGCCCCGTATCCGCCTCGTCCTCCAGGCTTTCCAGGATGAAGCACTGCCGGCTGAGCCGTTTGAATTTCAGGAAGCACTCCGCCGGGTCTATCCCCTTCATCGGCATTTCGCCCGCCGCCGGGACGCGATTGTAGCCCTCCGCGATCCGGCGCGCCTCTTCTTTTTCGGGTATGATTTTCATTTTCGCAGCCACCTCTTTTCATTTACCGTGTTCTCTATACCGATTTTCCGGTATGAAAAAAGCTTCCGTACCGGCTGTCATATTGCCGGGACAAAAGCTTTGCTGCTTCTGCGGTGCCACCCCGCTTGACGCCTGTTACGGCGCCCGCTCATTCCGCGCGTCTTGCGTCAACGCACGCCTCCCTGGTTACGGGTGAGGATCCCGTCGGTTTCTACTCTCTTATCGCGCGATAGGATTTCGTCCGCCCTCACGAGTCCATTCGCTTCGTTCCCTCTTGCCGCGATTCCACCATCCGCGGCTCTCTGGATTTCGGTACCTCAAAGTTACTACTCTCGATCACAGGTTTGTTTCCTTTATTCAATTTTCTAATAATTCTACCCGTCCGGCCCCGGCTTGTCAAATTGGCATTTTATGCCACAAGCTTCCGCCATCATTCCTTAATGAAATCCCCTTTTGTACTTTTGTAGTAAAATATTCGGGATTGGAGTGGCGGATATGCAAAACGGTGGAAAAATCGGTGTGGTCGCCGTACTGGCGGCGGGGTGCTTTTGGGGCACGACGGGGATATTTGTCCGCATCCTCAACGGCTTTGGCTACAGCCCGCTTACGATCGTCTTCGCGAGGATGGCCCTCGCGTTCATCATCACCGCCATAGCGTTTGTCATCATGAGAAGGCTGGACCTTTTTCGGATCCGCCTGAAGGATCTGTGGTGTTTCGTAGGGACGGGCGTATCAAGCGCAATACTATTGAACCTGTTTCTCAGCCTGTCGACGGAGATGAACACGCTCGCGCTGGCGACTGTGCTGTTGACGACGGCGCCGGTCTTCGTCGTGCTGCTGTCGCGGCCGATTTTCGGCGAGCGCATTACGAGGGTCAAGGTCCTGTCCCTGATCATCGCTTTCGCGGGCTGCGTGCTGGTGAGCGGCGCCCTGGGCGGAGGCGCGGTCTTTTCGCCGTTTGGCGTGTTCATCGGGGTGCTCTCCGGGATCGGGTACGCGCTCTACAATATCATGACAAGGTTTGCGCTCGACCGCGGCTACAATTCGCTGACGGTCAACGTGTACAGTTTCGGGATCGGGGCCGCCGCCTGCGCCCCTTTCACAAATTTCGCGCTTGTGGCGGCTACGATCGCGGACGATCCCGGCCGGATGGCCATCATCCTGCTGCTGCAATCTTTATTCGTATCGCTGCTTCCCTATATGCTCTATACCTTTGGGATGAAGTTCATGGATACGGGCAAGGCGTCGATCCTCGCGTCGATCGAGACCGTCGCGGCCACGGTCTTCGGGTTCATATTCTATCACGAGATCCCGACGGCCCTTTGCGTGACGGGGATCGTGCTCATGCTCTTTGCCGTCGTCCTGCTCAATTACAAACCGCGCGAGGCGCTGAATTAAATTGGTTTAAAAAGCGGCCCCTTCTCTCGAAGGAGCCGCCGCATCACAAACCATTATCCGGATTTACCTCGGGATTATTTTTCGTAATTTGTGATATCGTTGAATTGATCTATGGTGATGATGCTCTTGTGGCCTCTCATCATGATCGGGTACAGGACCAGGGCGATAGCCATTCCGATGAACCAGTTGATGCTGAACGCCAGACTGTCTGTGCCGGGCCCCAGTATAATGACAAGCATTACAACCGAAGCAACGATAAATGTAATGACCGCGGCCATATTGAATCCCTTGCTGTAATTGTACATGCCGGATTCATCCGGATTATACAATTCGAGCACGTTCATATTCCGCTTTCTGACAATCCAGTAGTCCGCTACGGCGATGCCGTCAACAACCGCCAGGAACGCGCCGTAAACGGCAAGCCAGTTCAGGATGCCCGCGTTGAGCAATGCTGGCGGCCACAGGATCAGGGCCAGGATTCCGGTACCGATGGCGCCCATAGCGAAGTTGATCTTCTTCGGATAGAAGTTTTCAAACATACGGGCGGGAGCCATAAGGTTCGCGTTGACGTTGAGGGTCAGGCTGGAAATAGCGATAACGATCGCGCCGATCAGGACGACGAACGGCGGGAATTGGACAATCAGGGTGACCGGCGTGCTGTACGCCGCCAAGGCGTCCGCATCGCCAAGGGGCTTGCCTTCGGAAGCGATGATGGCAAATGTCGTCATGATGGCGACGAGGCTGAACAGGGCCATGGTGATCGGCAGCGCGACGCTCTGTCCGATGATGTGCTCTTTTTGGGATTTCGCGTAACGGCAGAAGTCCGGGATATTCAGCGCCAATGTGGCCCAGAAAGCGATGACAGCGATAAGGCCTACGAGGAAAGCATGGGCAAAAGCGCCATTGCTCGCGAACGTGGGTTGATAGCTGAAGATCTGGCCAACGCCACCCGGCAATTTGGAAACGGTCATGATAGCCCATATGAAGAGGGCTACCGCGGCGACGCCCAAAACCGGGCCCGCGAAAGCGGCCAGTTTTCTCATGGCCTGAGGCCCGAAGATACCGACGACGATGTTCACGACCCAGAACGCGATGAACGCGATGTAGGCATGGCCGGTGACGTTTGCCCATCCCGGCGCGAAAGCGGAGATACAAGCGTCGATGGCGGTCGCGCCAAACCAGCAGTTGAGCCCGAACCATCCGGCGGCGATGGTCCCGCGGACGACCGTCGGGATATGCGCGCCTTTAAGGCCAAACCACAATCTGGCAAATACCGCGTACGGGATGCCGAACCTTGTTCCGGCATTGGAGTTCAATAGGATAACAACAAGAATAATAACGTTTCCCAGAATCATTGTGATCATGGACTGAAGCAGATTCATCCCCGACTGGATCAGGCCGATAGCCATCGAGTAAGTCGGAAGACAAATGCACATGCCGATCCAGAGCGTAGCATAGTTGTATTTCCCCCAAGTATGCTCTTCCGCTTTGCATGGGCGAAGGTCTTCATTCCATAAGGGGCTGTCTTTTCGTAACTCGCTGGCCTCATCGGTCAGGGTGACAATCCCCTTTTTGCTCATGTTTTGTGTTTTCATTAACGGTTCCTCCTTAACAAAGATTTCTTATAAAGGTTCTTATTTGAGTTAGAAGATTATCAACCTCCTTTTCGGCCCTGCTCGGAACCGCCAATCCCCCTTTGCGCGCCCGCGATACGCGTCCGCTTTCAATCAGCGTTTCCTCCAATTCAATAACAATCGCTACCAGCTAACTGCAAAACAAATTTTTTCGAAGGGTTGCCCGGCGCCGTTTCCCCGTCGCAGAAGTACAGACGCGACGAGCGCGTTGCTTGCGGCAAAAGGAATATTTTGAGCGCCACTACCAAATTCATTACCCCCAACAATGATTCATTCCGACATTGTATATTAAGCGATTAATATTACCATATGCAAGGCCTATTTGCAAATATTACGAAGACAATGGGGACGGTTCTCATTGTCTTGCCAATTGTCTCGCAAACCGTTCGCGATTGTCCCATGATTCAAGTCCATGCTGATGAAACCATCTCTATCTTGTATAATGGTGTCAAGAGAGAGAGGTTGTTGCTATGCGAATCAAAAAACATTATCGTACATTGTTGCTCTTGCCGTTCACGGCGCTGATGCTGTCGCTCACCGCTTGCGGCGGAAAGTCAGACAATCCGGAGCAGGCACAGCCGAATCCAACGGAATCCACGAAATCCGCACCGGCGGAACATATTGATTACGTTATCGCAGCGCCTGCTTTCGCGAAGGGCGGGGAAGACGGTATCGCGGTGGTGGTGGACAACGAGACCGTAGCGTTCGACACGCCGCCAATCGTTGAAAACAATCAGATACTGATACCGCTCGGCGAGATTGCCGAAGCCGCGGGCATGACGGCCGTTTACGATGAAAAAACCCAAGGGATGACGCTTACAAAGACAGCGACGCTGCTGCAGCTTCCGCTGGATTCGGACAACCCCTTTGTCGAGGGTGGTATGTATACGATCAGGCTGACGCCGAACGGCGTCACAACAGGCAGCGGCGGCGTGGAGAAGCCGTATGATATGGCCGCGAAGCCTGTCGATGGAAAGATTGCGCTGCCCCTCGGTTTTGTTTCCGATGTAATGGATATGGATGCGATTTTGAGTCAGTCCGGAATAGGCGTATTGAATGGGCATCCGGGCATTTTGATCAACTCCCGTTTGCGCGGCAGCGCCCCGCTTGCCGGAGAGAGCGTTTTCGCGTCTGTTTCGCCGGAATTGATCTCTGTTGAGGACAACGACGGAAATCGTGTGAGCCTCGGTATGGATGTGACCGAAATGGTGAAGAACATCGGCGAGCCGGCTCTCGCCTGGGGCCGGGGCGTGCCTTCCCCGCAAATAAACTATGAGTACGCGGAGAATTTTTCAGGCATTGAAGATATGGGGAAAGCTTACGCGGAAATCATTTGCACCCTGGGCAAAGTGACCATCATACAAGTCGGCCCCGACAGCGGATCAAAGCTGAGGACCGGCGCCGGGGTTGCGGCCGGGGACAGTATCGCTGAAATACAGAAGGCTTATGGTTTGAGCGATGCCGATTTGAAATCGCATACCACGGACGGAAACATCGTGCTGACTTACAACGGCGAAACCCTCACCGATTCTCAAGCGGACATAACGCATGTCGTACATTTCATCGTTTCGGATGACAAGATCAACGCCATCGCGATTGCCGACATAGTTTCCGCCTCCGAGCTTACGCGATGAAACTATTTCCTCCGTTTGGCCTCTGCGCATGACACGCGCCATTTCGCGATGTCCGCGATCAGTTCATAGTCAATCGGCTTGCCAAAGGGAAACCGAATCGCGCCCTTCGTCCGCTCGTAGCCCGCAAGGCGGTCTTCAAACGGGGAGTTTGTCAAATCCCCGGGATAGACGCCGATGTGCTTTTTGAACGCCGCGAAATGAATGAGGTTTTCACCCTGCCAGAAAGTCGGCATGCTCCACGCTATTTTTTCAATAGCGCCCGGGGCGGCCTCGCTGATGGTTTCGCGGACCTTTTGCAAAAACGCCCGGACCTCCACGGGCTGCGAGGCGATATACTCATCGATCGTTTCACATTGCGCGCGTGAATAGCTTTGC
>Ga0123357_10005731_pt1 | contig 14952 bp, 7 predicted proteins | sample TergutEmb28metaG_FD_89873 | JGI IMG/M metagenome (GOLD analysis project Ga0123357, IMG submission 89873) | Embiratermes neotenicus P4 segment gut microbial communities from Petit-Saut dam, French Guiana - Emb289 P4 | ecosystem: Host-associated > Arthropoda: Insects > Digestive system > Gut ...
ACATGATCAAAACTGTATATCGGTCTTCATGTGAAGTACCGACATTCTTGTCCGATTTTAATTAAACTTAATTTTCTCGACAGATTTTCTAAAAATACTCCAAAACCAAATTTCATGAAAATCCGTCCAGTGGCAGCCGAGTTGTTCCATGCGGGCAGATAGACAGACAGACATAACTAATAGGCGCTTTCGCAATTTTGCTAACGCCCCTAATAACCAGCCACGTAATCCGCATTTGTTCCAAATCGTTATACTGGCTCCTGCTCTGAGCTCCTTTATATTTATTGTTTGCTGTGCAACAAAAGAGCGCTCGACGAAACACCGCATTTGGTCAATCTAATAAAATTGCTCAGTAAAACATTCATGATACAGTACAAGTCAATAAACGAAAATTTTGCGTTTGTATTAGAAAACAGCACAGTGAGTGTGGAACGTTGGTACAAAGGTTCCGTACTTCCGTATTACGTAATGAGGCAAATTTATTTACTCTTGTAGCACGTAGTTAAAAAATTAAAAATTCTTTCATTCCACCATACGTCAGTTAAAACGTGATATGAAGAATGGCGTACAGAGGAACAGGCGGTTATGTACATTTGGTTAGTAAATCGACAGGAACAATACAAGCGGAGATTCGGTAATTTGCGTAAATGGAAAATTAATGCACGAGTAAAGAAAGATTAATTAGAAATGAGGTCACATAAGTGGTGTTTCTCTTCTGTAGGAACGAGATATGAAAAATGAATGACGGGTCCGACCCTCTTTCATCCACTCTTCCTGTTTAAATAATTGACACCTACAAAAGGAGGGTAACAAGACGATGAACTGCAGACAAAAAAACACTGAATCATATTCTTGCTGTAAATACTGTTTTTACGGGAGGGAATTGTGGGACCTGGGCATTCATAAATGCTGCAACGATGATAAATGATCCAAAAACTGAGTAGTTCTCTGATAAAAAGTACAGGAGTTTTCATAATCCTCTTTTCCTTTCCTGATTTTTTGTTGTTGTAACTCTGTAATTCCATACAGCGGCAGAGAGCTGAATTTTCAGTTCACTTCACTTCAATGATATGAAGAGGAATGAAACCGAAGACAAACTTTTTAATTTCCTCGTGTGCTACTTAGGAGAGATTTCCTCTCTACCAATAAACACAGGTTTTCAAGTTAAAGAACCGTATTGACACACACAGCGATCCAAGCCACAGGGCATTTGGGGTAGCAGCAGCATCAACAGCAACAACAGCCCTATTATAAGAGCTTATTATAAATAATCTGCCTTCTCCCGTCCGCATTGCAAAGCGCATTTCACAGGCGCACACCTCCAGTGAATGAGAGCCGTTGTTCTGACCGACATGCACGGCCACATTTAAGGGAATAACGCCAGAGATGTTAGGCGAAGTCGCACCTGCACTACAGCACACCGTCCTTCACATTAGCAAAGTTATTGAGAGCTTTGTCTAACAAAAACTTTGGCAATTCTCGTGACTTACGTTCAGAGGGTGTGGGATTGGCGGCAAATATAGAATGTATTAGATACGTGGTAAATGCATGTAAACGCTCGGTATGAAAACCAAAATGGAAGACGTAACATGGAGATACTTGAGTGGAAGGTGGAATAATGTCGCCACCGAATCATATAAAGCAGGATGTGGCTGTGAGGGTGTGGATCTGATAAACAGGCTGTAGATGTAGGGGTGTGGTTGAGGGGGTGAGGATTTGATAAACAGGCTGTAGCTGTGGTGGTGTCGCTGTGTGGATTTGATAAACAGGCTGTTCTGTGGGGTTGTGGCGGTGGGGGTGTGGATTTGATAAACAGGCTGTGGCTGTGGAGGTGTGGATATGGGGATTTGATAAACAGGCTGTAGGTGTGGTGGTGTGACTGTGTGGACTTGATAAACAGGTTTTTCTGTGGGGGTGTGGCTGTGTGGACTTGATAAACAGGCTGTGGCTGTGGAGGTGTGGCTGTGTGGATTTGATAAACAGGATGGGGCTGTAGGGGTGTTGATTTGATAAACAGGCTTAGCTGTGGGGGTGTGTCTGTGTGGATTTGATAAACAGGCTGTGGCTATGGGGGTGTGGTTGTGTGGATTTGATAAACAGGCTGCTCTGTGGGGGTGTGACTGTGTGGATTTTATAAACAAGCTGTAGCTGTGGGGTGTGACTGTGTGAACTTGATAAAGAGGCTGTAGCTGTGGGGTTTGACTGTGTGGACTTGATAAACAGGCTGTGGCTGTGGGGGTGTGAGTGTGTGGCTTTGATGAACAGGCTGCTGCTCAGGACCACAACCAATTACAAATTCGTCATAAATCACGGTAATAAAATTTCGGTCCCAAACAATGTGGAGAATTCTTTCACCGGCTGAGCGACTATTAGCTTGTCAAGCAGTAATGTTCCATGAAGATAGTCACAGGTAGATTGAGACTGACTGAACACTTTCTGAATTCAGTCACATGGCGCACAGATCTGTCGCACAGCACAGTTCGTACAGCGACATCACTGCGAAGAGAGAGCAGCATGCAATGCGTTACCAAATGCGCCACTACCAGACGGGGAACAGAGACGTCTTTCCTATTTGTGAGCACAAACGGGGAAAGGTGGGCCAGGTCAGTCTAGTTTGTATAGCGATTAGCTACGGGCTGGACGGTCCGAGATCGAACCCCGCTGAAGGCCAGATTTTCCGCACCAGACCAGACCGACCCTGGGGACCAGCCATCCCCTTGTGCAGAGGATATCGCGAACTTTCACGGGTGTAAAGAGGACGGTGAGTGGCGTTGACCACTCAGCCCCCACCCAGCACAAAGGCTAAAGCAACAGCTCTACTTCTAATCCCCCTCCGGACCTAAATGGCCTGTTATAAGGCGACCTTTACCTTCACCCACTGGGCAGCTCAGCCAATAAGTGACTACGCTACAGGCTGGATGATAAGGAACTGGATAACATTCTCGACAGAGGTAAGAGGTCTTTCTCTCATCCAAAGGGACCACACCGACCCTGGGGAACACTCACCATCCTATATAACGGGTACCGAGGTCCTTTACCTCGGGGAAAAAGCGGCAGGAAGGTGAATCTGACCACTCACCTCCACCCAGTTCAAAGGATCAGAAAGACTGGAGCGATACCTCTGCGGCCGCACACGACTTCATCGCTTATACAGCAACATTACCTTTAGCACTCAGGGAAATAAGTGGAAAATTAAGCAATATCATTCCTGAGCAGAAGAGGAAAATCGCGTAAAAGCAAGGTAAAGAGCCGGAGGGGTGTGCGCGCAATGAAAGAACTGCACAGGCAGGCTACGTCAAGGCTGGCCGTCAAAGTACAAGCGGCCGTTGGACTCCTGGAGAGTGTCAACAGCACAACTGGTTTGTAAATAACGGCATTCTAGTTAATACAATTCCCCTCCTCCCACCATTTTTCGATATATCGATACGCAAGTGAGGACCTCGGATGTGTCCTTACGAATTATGTAGCCCTCATATTGGTTGAAGTTGGCGAGCCCTGGGCTACGTATTCAAGATACTCTACATTAGCCCCTACATAAGAGGTTTAACTGTTCGAAATGTATCAAATTAACTTCAGTACCTCAGGGCTGTTCGCTATGGACTGGGCGGTCCGGGGATCGAATCCCGGTGGGCGCAAGATTTTCTGCATCCGTCCACACCGGCACTGGAGCCCACCAAGCTTACTATACAATGGGTACAGGGTCATTCCCAGAGGTAAAGTGGATGGGGCTTGGCGTTGACCACCCACTCAAAATAGCGCCTTTGTTAAAGAGTAGAATTATACCTCTACTACCCTCTACGCCTTCAAGGCCTGTCCTGGGGCGAACTTTCAACCTTCAAAACGGGTTTTAATGGATAAGGGGCAGGAAAACAGCAGTGCAGGAATTGGAAAATATTGACTACTTGACACCCCTGACGCAAAATAACCGAAGATTCGAGTCAGCTGGCAAAACTTTATCAACGTTTCGAAGAACTGTGCTGCATGGTACAGCAATACAAGGTGAGCGAGCTCGCACAAAAACTAGATGCAGAGAAGTGAAAGTTCTCTTCGTCTGATCAACATATCGTAGCGACCAGACGGTTCAAACTCGGTATAGCGCCTTCTGCACAACTACGACAGATGAAGTAAAGTAGGTAGCGTCAAGTTCCGGCCGGAATATCTTCTTGGGTATTCAGTCGTTACGTTCAGAAGTATTCCGCCAATAAATTAGGCAACTTTTAATGGCCTTGGTATAAATACTTTGAATCTGTCGGTAGGGTACACGTGTGCTGTGCACATCAGCATAACAGGTCACACACAGTAGATCTATACGCTGTGCTTTTCTCACGTGGCAGTTGTTGTGCTCCTGAACAGTGTGCCTCCCGACAGAAAGAGACGTTTCTTATTTCAATTTCTGGTAGGGAAAGTGCCAACTAAATGCAGGTAAAAAGGATAAAAGGTTAGAAGACTTTGGTTGAAGAATGAATACATAAAAACCTTATTCCTCTCTTAAATTCCAGAAGCTGTTCCTCTGTAGCCTCCAACAATAATTTCCCCTCCTGCGGCCTGAGCCATTGCGGTTCATTATGACTAACAGCGAAATCACCTCCGAAATGTTGACGGCGAAGTTGGAATCGACCTAAAGTTACAAAACCCTTCAAAAGATGAACCTAAACCGTATGCAAAGGTTTAGTTCGTACCGCGCACTAAACACACCGAACCTTGGTTAGAAAAACCAGTCAGCTGCGTGGGGGGGGGGGACACTGTTCTGAGATCCATACAAAATCACATAAACACAATGTGCGGGCATCAGGCAGAATTTTTATGCCAAACCCCGTGGAACATAAAATAACCACTGATCTCTAAGGGTTTTAAATAACGCTACACAAATCCGGCGTCTTCTCATACCATCTCTTAGCCTGATTTTTGCATAATCGAATTCTTTGCAATCTTAAATTAAACAGCCTGATTGTTTATAACTTACAGAAACTATGACGTGCTGCTGTAATGTATACAAATTACATGTTCACTTAAACAAAATTCTTGTTTTCAAATTCAAACATAATCAAGCGATACAAATTGTCTTTACAATGAATGCACAATCCTGCTGCTACAGTTGAAGGTCTGGGACGGAGGGAAGACTCATACCACAGAAATCGGGAAGAGTCGAAAAAAACGAGCGGAGTGGAAATAAAGATGAAAAAGGGAAAGAAACCTCAGACAAGTAGGGGAAAGAACCTAATTAATTATTCAGTCCGGGTGGAAAGTGATTACCATGCCAGTCACGAGGGGCACTGCAAGTGAGCGACAAGAGAGAGACCACAGCCCGCGGGTGAGGGGACAATTACATGGGTCATGTGTTGAAGTGGTGACTATTGCATTTAGCAGCAGTTCCGAAACAACATGCCAGGCTTACTGGACGAAACGTCGTGGTTTAGTGGTTCGTGTGAGTGATTTATACTTGTCAAGTTGCACAGATTCGCTGTCATGTCTACAGTATTTCTTATTTTCCTTCCAAGTCTCCAATTCAGTTATACAGATTCATTATTTTATCCGACAACTACTGTTTGTCATTTCCCGCCGCTACTCCGCCGTGCTTGTGGGCAGTCGATTGAGTGGACCACGTTAGTATGACAAATGAGCCGAACGAAAGTGGCAACAAATAGCTGTCAGTCAAAACAGTGGATCCACATAACCTAGCAATTAACAAATAAATGCAGATATCTACATATGAAACTACAGAAGGTGATGGCACTGCAGTATGAAACACACCTTGGGTACCTCTTAGGTTAAAAGTTACAAAATGAGTACAATGCAGTGCGCTGAAACTGGGAAAGTGACACCGGTCCATGCCGTCCGATAAACCTTGCAAGCCTGGTAGTTAATTGACAACCACCAGGCTGAACATTCACAAACTCTACGTTCTGCCCACACTGTATTTGTGTGTTTTGTGTGGAACTCAGCGATTATTTCCCTATACAACATTAATGGACTGGTTTTTGTAACTGAGATGAAGTGTTTACTGCGCGGTACGGACTGGATCTTTAAATATAATTCAGGCTGACCTTTTTCTTTAACGGGTTTTTAAATTATTAATGAAAATGGTAGGCCTCCTCAGTGGGGGCGATCAGACGTCGCGTCACTTATTAATAAATAAAACGCTATTGTAATATTGCAAAATGAAGACCTTTCGGTATAGGGATTGGGCTCCGGGCTGTGAAGGAAGGAGGCGTACTTGGATTCGCGGTTGGGTGAAAATAGGCATAGGGTCGTCTGATACCTGTTCATTGGGCACCAGGGGATCTTTAGCCGGGGTAAAGAAGGCGAAACGTTAGAAAGACCACACACACCCAATGGGGTGGTGCAGAATTAGGCACTGGGACAATTTCACCTGTCACATTTGGAGCAGCTGCCTCGACATGTACTGCTAACAGTGTGCCTCTCTACTGAAGCCAGAAGCTGAGCAACAGATTCTGTGCCGCATGGTATATGTGTACATGGTCAAGGAACATTTCTGACAATAACAACTGCTCGGACATACTTGGCAGACAAGTGACAGTCAAGAGCTGACGAAGTTCTGGGTTATACAGCAGGAATGTCCCTCGACGTCGCTACCCGAAGGTAGACTAAACGAACACAACTGCACAAACATCTACTGCGATAATGGAACAGTATGTATCAGAATGTACAAATAACAGAACAGTAAAAATAGCAGCTGAGTCAAATACAATTCGCGTCCCTAAATGTAACAAATGAAGATCTACTATTTTAATATTAATCTCTCGTTTATGCAGATAGACACAGCGGTCTATTGCAATGCAGCGTTCAAATGAAAACAAAACAACTTTCGTGTTCCATAACAAAGTTCTATACACTTCAACTTTATACGTGTATGAAAATGAAATTAGAAACAGCCGAGCAAGTTGTGTAGTGGATGGCGAATTTACGGGTTTCGCAACAGAAAGTGGGGAGTTTATTGGCTATCCGAGTCACGATTAGATTCTCAAGACGGACTCTGTTTCACGTGGACAGTTACTTCATCAACAACAAACAACTAGCCCATATATTTAGAGGCAATTCAGTTGGCCTTAAGTTAACTATTCTCAAACTGTGACGGCAGCAGCGAAGTAAAGTGAATGAGATAAAAAATACAAGTCGTGCTCGGTCTCCTCATAATGCCAAACTTACCTCGAACTGTTGTGATATGGCACTAACTACTGAAGACGCTAGCAGCCATTTTGTTGCACAAGACACTGTCAGCCTATTCTGTAGTGTAAATGCTGCGAACCGTGAACCGCTCGCTGCTCGCTGTACCAACCCGATGAATCAGGTCCACAATCACCGGTATTATTTACTTCCGTTTCACTTTAACATTATCCTCCCATCTATGCTTACGTCTTCAAATTTGTTCTTCCCTTTAGGTTTTATAATCCGAATTTCATATGTACATTTTACCACCCTATTCTTGCTACATGGTCCGTCCATTTAGGCCCAACCCCAGAACTTGACCAAGGTAGTCCGTTCATTCAACAATGCAGGTTACGAAGCCAAGTACAGACGCTCCACGACTTACAACATCGCCTTACGACCGCTCGTACTTACGACTATCACCCAATCGGCAAGCCTCGCGACCGTTGAATGCAATGCGCATGCGTATGGTCGATATGTCTGATCTTGACGTAATTCCCACTTCGAACAAGGTCTACTTACGACGTTGTCGTCGAAACAGCAGAGCGCTGTAAACCAGCCAGCGTCAGAACTTTATTTGAAGTCGAGCACAAAAAGGTCACTGTTTTGGAGTTGGTCGGTCCTTCCGCTCGTTGGTGAACAAACAATTAAAGAAACTAAACAGAAAGTTTCGGAAACTGGATTTGCTTCTGTCCTCAGGTAGAAAAGTGGAGAGAGAGAGACAACAACAACAACCGAAAGGGACTGTTCACTGGCTCCATAGAGCAGTGTTCTGTACCAGCAGCAGCAGCAGCGTGTCAGCTCGTCAAGAAATTACCCGCATTTTATGGAAACTGGAAGTTCATTACAACGCTCACAACAGCCCGCTACCTGTCCCTGTACTGAGCCAGATTAATCCAGTCCACGCACTCCCATCCTTCCTTCAGCATCTATTTTAATAATATCCTCCCACTTACTGATAGTTGCGCGAAACTGTCTCCAAACAACACACAAAATTGTAGTTCTGTATATGTTCATCTGTACACTGAGTTGGGTCCGTTGTACTGAGATATTCTCAGCACCTGTCAGTTATACTGCTGCAGTACCTACAGCGCCACGTGCATAAACGCAAGCAATCACCAGTGTCACTAGCAGCACAGAAAGCGACAACAGTGGGCTGTCCCAGTTCAGTCCCAGACAGCAGCATTCTCATTAATCGCCTTCCCTCACCGCAGTGTCACCAACTGCATTCCCTGTCTCTCATTCTTTCTCTTTTCGTAATTCTTCCCCTTTTCTCATTCTTCCGCAAGCAAGCCTTTCCCGTCACTCACTCCACACCCTGGTGCTCTCAGAACAATGGACTCGTTAATTAAGATTTCTTTCACCCCCACACCACCCCCACGATCCCACAGCAGCATGGACTGCCGACAATCCGACAAGGAGCTATAGAGCCTTGAGCAGTCGTCGTGAAAGTAAAAGAGCCTGTGTGTGCCGGGGTTGCCTAGCTAGCGCCTGCAAGCAAGCAGCTTAAAAGCAATGCTAGAGCGAGTGTAGAAAATTTGATGAAAGTGCTACCAACATTTCGTCTTCCTTTAAGGAAACGGAGAATGAGGAAACGGGGAAAAATTATTCCTTTTTTACAACTTCCCAACAATTCTTAGTTGCTGTTCACAGAATGGTTCCGAAAAGAGACTGCTAGCCTCGTTATGTCCGCCCGTCCGTCCGGCCACATGTACACGTAACAACTCCACCACAGGAAAAGACTTTTCGTGAAATTTAATATTTGGATATTTTAGTAATAGCAGTCGAAATGTGTGTATCTTAGTTACAGTGGAACAAAAACTGTGCACGTTATGTGAAGACCTACATATATTTACGCAATTAGATTACACAACAAAGTATTCTTTGAGGTAAGAAATACACAACGATGCCCAACAAACAGCTCGCCTTTTGGGAAAGAGCACAGGGATCAGAATATTTGTGCTGTTTTGTACCGTGCATTGTGATACAATTGTGTAACGTAAACCAACAAAATGCACACGTTTCAAATTAATGTTTTAATTCGATTCTTGGTGTCTTCTACATGTTTCGAACATCTTGTGTTCATCATCAGGAAGACCATTTGTACGTGCAATTATTTACGGTATGTTTTCCTTTTCATGCATTTCAGCAGTCTGTCAGGTGGAAGGATGTGCTCGATACTACACATTTAATGCAGAACGCTGTTAAATGTGGTGAGGTTTCGAGCACATCCTTCCATCTGACAGACTGCTTACATAAATGCATGAAAAACATACCATAAATAATTGCACGTACAAATGATCTCCCTGATAATGTGCACAAATTGTTCGAAACATGTAGAAGACACCAAGAATCGCATTAAAACAATTTGAAACGTGTGCATTTTGTTGGTTTACGTTACACAATTGGAACAGGATATCTCCCCGGTTATGCGGTAAGGGCCGTAAATGAAGACGGGTCGGTGAAACGCTCGACGATCTAGACATGCTATCCATTATGGAGTAAAATCTGTACACGATTTTGTACGATATTAGGAAAAATATGCAGGAAAGTGACTTAAATAATGCAATGGTTTTCGCAAGAACTTCTTCAATTTAAGTAGTCAAAACCCAGACTCGAGTTTGGCAACTTTTGTCGGTAGGAAAACTGAATCGGCGTCGTTCGTCGCTATCAGGTTGTTGCACCCGAGATAATAACCGTTGGCACTGTCATCACAGAACATTCAGATCTTGAGACTTCACCGACATGAGAGGGCTGGAGATCGCTGCTGATACTTGGACAGTACCTGACATACCGACAGTACTGACTACCAACAGTACCCGACATACCGACGGTACTGACAACCGACAGTACCTGACATACCGACAGTAACTGGCGTACCGACGGTACTGACTACCGATGCCGAAAGCGCCATAGTCCGGCTGCTATACATGTTATGGACGAGGACACTGACAGACAGCTATGCCACCTCTGCAATACTGCACTTTCCCGTCTGGATTCAGTTAAACTGCCATTGACTGATAGGTACAGACAAGACGACATGACGATGGGAACCAGAAGGTAAACCGAAAGCTGTAGCGACAGATTATAGTCACTGACAACTTCGCTGCGCTGAGCTCAGAGAAGTTCCACATCCGTCTGCTCCTTGCCAGCCAGAAAGACTTCGTTACATTTACAGGTACTACTACCTAGACTGGGCTGTCCGAGAGCTTGGACAGGAGTGACTAGGTACAAACACGCAGTGGTGGCAACGCTACAAAGACAACCGTCGGAACTGTTACAGATGTGCCGGAAGCGGCGGTGCAGATTGGGCCCTACTGCCCAAGTAGGCAGGAAGAAAAAAGAGGATTTGTGAATGCGAAAGCGCCAGATGTGTTACGCCCTGCGGACATTTCCTAACTTCTTTACATATACGTCAGTAGAAGCGTTTAGTCGTCTTGTTCACTTTTATTACACTCTTAGATTGATTTCTGTTTGGCATCGTGCCACAGGAGTGGGAATATAGAGCAGAGTTCTTGAGGATCTGACAGTCGCGCAGCTATTCCAGAGGTTCTCCTGCCTTCTGAGATCTGATATCGTGACCAAATACAGCCTCAGGACCGTCCTGAACCAGAAGCATGCAGTCCACACTGTCGCACCTCATCCGCCTTTAACATTCCTTTTAATATTTTCTTACCAAGGTTTCCCATTTCTTGTTTATCACTAACGTGCTACGTGATTTGTGCTATGTGCTCCGGTAGCCTAATTTTGACTGCAACACAGTGGATACAATTCACAGAGTGCCTCCAGCTTCCTGTAAATTCCACATATTTTCCTTACATTAGGTCGCCCTCGTCGTCGTAGTCGGCTTCATTATTATCATCATCATAATCACCATCTTCATCATCGACACGACGGCTTGCTAGAGGTCATCGGACTAGTTTGGAATGCTTTATTTTCAAAATCAACTCACAGTTCGTGTCGCAGTCAGTCCACAGACTAGGCTACGGGATGGACGGTGCGGGGCTCGATTCCCGGCAGAATCAAGAGACTTCTCTCTTCTTCCAATCGTCCAGACCGGCTCTGGGGGCCACCACGCCTCTCACTCAATATTTACCTGTGGTGCTTTCGGAAGGGAAAGCGGCCGGGGGTTGAGAGATTAAGAACGAGTGCAGCCACTTCTGTATTGCCGCTGTCTGCCTTCATAGTGCAGCCACTTCTGTATTGCTGCTGTATGCGTACATGACATGGAAAGGACAGCCGTATTTTTTACTTTTCTTCGAAAATAATCACTTACGAAATTTGTGTGGACACAAGAAGTTTCTTCTGTTGACAGGTTCATACTACATTTTGCGTGGCATACTGTGTGGATCTGTTCTAAATAGGTGATGGAAAAACGAGTTTCTGCAGTACGTCAAAGCGTGGGACACAACGTCAGGTCCTTGACTACATTCTGCATTGAATGCGTGATCTACAGTACACTCATGACAGGAGCAGCACTACACTTCACACATGACCTCCAGTACACTCACGACAATAGCAGCACTACATTTCACACATGATCTCCAGTACACTCACGACAAGAGCAACACTACACTTCACACATGATCTCCAGTACACTCACGACAAGAGCAACACTACATTTCACACACTCTACAGCACACTCACGAAAAGAGCAGCACTACACTTAACACATGATCTCCAGTAAACTCACGACAAGAGCAGCACTACACTTCACACATGATCTCCAACACACTCACGACAAGAGCAGCACTACACTTCACACATGATCTCCAGCAACACTCACGAAAAGAGCAGCATTACACTTCACACATGATCTCCAGCACACTCACGACAAGAGCAGCACTACACTTCACACATGATCTCCAGTACACTCACGACAAGAGCAGCACTACACTTCCCACATGATCTTCAGTACACTCACGACAAGAGCAGCACTACACTTCAATCATGATCTCCAGTACATTCACAACAGCAGCACTACATTTCACACATGATCTCCAGTACACTCACGGCAACAGCAGCACTACACTTCACACATGACACGCACAGCACCTGCACAACCTCAGCAGTTCAGTTGGTACCTGCCGCTCTGCCGTTCGCACACCGAACGCAGTGCTGCTCTCCTATCGCTACTGTCCACAGTTCCGCGACAGACCGTCACGTCCTGCCTAAGACAGTTTCTTTCCACATCGTCTCCAATTCGTTCATTATTAATGGCCTGGCCTGTGTAGGCGGTACAGCAGGTAATGTCAGACATTTTGTTGTCTGAATACTTGGAGTTATTGTTGACTGTCAAGTGATGGTGCCAGCAGCTGAGTGTAGGCATTGCGCTGAATACCAGGAATGTGGAACTCGGTTCAAACGGTCAGTGTAGGGCAGGGGAGGATGAAGGAGCATAATTCGACAAATAACAGCTGAAACTTTAGTAGCGAACAAACTTAAGTCTTCTCGGGTTATCAATGGCGCCATTTATTGTCCAAAATCAATGTTTCGGAGACCTGCTCTGTACCCATCATCAAGGTTCATATATAGAGCCACGTATGTATAAAACAGATCTGCACGCACACGCACACACACACACACATGCAAAGGTTATCACTTGCTGCTAAGTAAGATTCCAGAGTTTATTCTCTCAATATTTCATTATGCTTCACACACCTTATGTTAGTAAATCAACGGTAATAATTCATTCCACGAACTTAAACACTGCATTACAACGCACACAGTTTATACGTTCGGAAACGCGCGTCCACCTGATAACGAAATGATACTGGCGAAACAAACGAAGTTACAAAGTGACTGATGTACTGAAAAAGTATTAAAACAACAATAAGATTACACCGAATGTCACAACAGGAAGTGGTAAACGCTTTGAACAGACTACAGTCAGTTCAAAGGTGACACAGCAGTCCACATACCTGCAGCAGGTCCGTTCCGTTCCGTACCTTGACACACATTTCTGTGCCCAGTACACGACACGTCACTTTCTGCAATATGCGTATCTAAATCACCAGATCTCTGTGAACCGAACTGCTACTTCGCGGCGCGGCTGCTGAGAATTCCAGTCTTCGGAAATTTGACGCCGTGTGGTTGCGCGGGTGGTTCCTGACGTCAGAGTTTCACATCCCAGAAGACAAAATCTTGAAGAACCTTCTTCTTGGGCCAAACGTAAGATTTTAAACCCAAACCTCAATTTGCCACTTTGCCGGTATATTTGCTTTTTGTGCTACGAGTAAAGTAAAAAAGAGAAATCAGCAGATCCCAAACTAAAAACCTCTCCTGTACCATCGTCACGCAAATGACAGGATAGGCTACCTGTCCGTAAGAGGAGCAGTGCCACAGAACAGTCGTCCATTTTACAGCAATCCACTCACCGGTAACAAAACAGTCATTTTGAGTCACAATGTCCACAAAACAGACATTTTCAGTCACAACGTCCACAAAACAGTTTCTGCATACAGAGTGTCTCAACAGGTGGCCACTCCGCGTGGACATTCATCACACGACGGCACCGCTGGCCGTCCGGCGGTGAGGGAGGGGGCGTCGCGGCGCGCAGCAGGGGCAGGGGTCAGAGCGATTCGTCACGGCTCAACACGGAGTGTAAGCAGCGTGCGAGGCAGATAGAAAGAGACAGAGAAAAATGCCATTTTTCCAACCACTTGAAAAGAGATTTGCCTCTATATTTATACCCCCACCCCTCACCTGACCGTATGTGAAAGCGGAGGTTAAAAATTGACGTCAGCTCGCTAGAGGCTGGATGCTGGGGCGTTTAAATGACAAATAATGCTGTCAAGAGATTATTGACGATTATGTCAAGTTTATAACAGGCTTGATTCCCCTTCCCTCCCCTCCCTTTGTATGCTGCTGCGTATCAGCCACAATGAATGTCACAGAAAAAACGACGGGACATTTATTAGATAATACGAATAGGTCTGCAGAACAAAGTACTGCATCAGTATCTAAATAGCGACGTCAAACTACAGATGTGGAAACGTACTGCAAAAAAAAAAATTATCATTCGGCTGTCACAGTTCGACTGTTGGTTACACAGAAACATAGCTGTAAGAGGAATGTGGCAAATCGGCTCATAGAAATGTCCTGAGACTTTTGACAATATCGGGTGAAAGTGGAACAGTGTTCCATCAGTTGATATATCGACTGATAATTCAGTACTTCTCCCAAACAGTAATTACAACAGCACTGCTCGCTTACAAACTACTGTTCCTTACACCGCTGCACAGAACACCGTTAACTGAACAGTTCACAGCACTTTCTTATTGACTGGCTCATTCCATACACAATATGGGATTATTTAACTGTCGAATTTAATTTTGGGTGAGAATCCGTCAATCAACTTGGTGAGTCTTTAATATTAGCATCCGTTGTGCTCTACGATACTGCAGAAGTACTGAATAGCAGGATAAATTGACAATAATTGTAAATAAAGCTATGGCGACCCCAATTAATACTTCTTTACCCATTTTTTTCAGTTTTCACAAAATGTCTGACACTGATTGACAATACATACACAGTTACCAAATAAAAGTAAATTATTCTGTCTTTAGCAGTTAGACACTTTGCACAGTTGCAATATACAAGCATTCTTGTTTTTAAGCTTTCGCCGTTTTCTAAATGTAATTTGTTCCTTTTTGGGTAATTCCCCGGCGCCTGAGTTCTAATTGCCGACGTTTCGGAACTCACTGTCGGTTCCATCTTCATAGGCAGGTGAATGAAGTATTCACCTGCCTATGAAGATGGAACCGATAGTGAGTTCCGAAACGT
>Ga0123357_10005732_pt1 | contig 14951 bp, 7 predicted proteins | sample TergutEmb28metaG_FD_89873 | JGI IMG/M metagenome (GOLD analysis project Ga0123357, IMG submission 89873) | Embiratermes neotenicus P4 segment gut microbial communities from Petit-Saut dam, French Guiana - Emb289 P4 | ecosystem: Host-associated > Arthropoda: Insects > Digestive system > Gut ...
AAAGTACTAATGTAAAAATGCAATAGATTCAACACTGAAACTAGCGATATAAGCACCATGAATGGTAACAACAGAATAGCTGCAACACTGTATTCCCTAGGGACATAGTTTGTCTCAGGAATATAAGTATAAATACCCTGTATAAAGGAGATGATGTTAATAATATATTTTCACATTTACATTTTTTTTCATATTTCTTGTGGTCCGTCTGTAAAGAGCATTCAAATGATGTGTCCCTTATATTTTAATTTCTCGTCTCTTCCTGTGGAGTCTTTTATCCCGTTTTGTACTGAAATGTTATTCATTACTTTGATACTGAGGAGTTGTAATTTGGTTGATATTTGCCTGGAGGAACTTAACAAAACAAAGAGAAAACAGGATGACGGTGTTCCGAAAACAGGACTTCTATACCACAGCAAGGCACAGGGCGACAACGTAGAATATGGCGTTACAGGAACTGTGTAACCAATCACTTATGATGTTGTCCTATCATCGGTCTTTCTGTAGCAATTCAAAGCATTGTTCCGACTAGTAACATGTGCAGGTAAATATACAATTAGGAAATTGCAGTGTTTTGCATAATGACAGTGCACTGCTGTGGAGTTTTTCAAATCACGACGCTGCAGCCAGATTTGAACGATTGCAGTAATGAGGGTACGGATTATGTATTTGATACCTATCGTGCTCGATCAGAGTTAATGATAGGTTCTGGTATGAGTGAAGAGCTCAAGGCATATTCTTTTCGAAACTGCCTAAATTGGTTAAAAACTCCGCGATTTTCCTTGAAGTATCTCGTTGAAAATGTCGATGTAATGTTTAGTAAATATGTTGTGGTTGAGATCTTTCCATTTGCACACGACACAGTCCCCCTAGGCAAGCTGACAGTTTCTTCGATAGTCAATTAACTCCACACTTTTTATGGCCTTCCAAAGTTCATCACCTTATTAAAAAAAATGCCTCTACTCGCTGCTTGATAACCCAGAAGATGGCAGTTCTCAATTGTTCAATTCGCCATGATATTCATGTGGATTTTATTTTGACTCAAAACGTTTTAAGTTTATTTAAAAAATTACAAAAAGCGGCTATTAACATCGTCATGTCCGTCTGTCTGTCCACATGGGACAACTCAGCTCCCAGTGGACATATTTTCATGAAGTTTGGTCTGTGAGTATTTTCCAAAATCTGTCGAGAGAATTTAGGTTTGATTGAATCTGATATGGATTTCCGGTACTTTACATGAAGACCAATATACTTTACATGAAGACCAATATAATTTACATGAAGACCATTGTAATTTACATGAAGACCAATATACTTTTATTATATCTTGCTGAATTCTTCTTAAAACGGGAAATGTCTCAGACAGAATATGCTGAGAAAATCAAAACACTTTTTATGTTCAACTACTTTCTTTCCCGAAAATCGTTTCGTTTGTGAGATAATATGAAAGAATATTGTACAGCCGGTCAGGCCACAGATGACAATATGGCGCAGGCGCATGCTGGATAAGTAAGGCTACAGACGCACATTCAGAATCTGTAAAAATTATTGCTTTTCCACCGCAACAGTGGGACGTGAACGTGCCTCAATGTTAAGTTATATGTACATTGCCTGTATTGTTTATTCATGTTATCACATAATGTGCGACTCCGGAAAACCCCCAGCTGGTCTTAAGGTGTGTCATCCCCGTTGTGTTAGGTCAATAATACAAAGCTGTAGTGTGTATATATCTATATGTGCATACAGTCACGAACACAACAATATTACAGTTAGTAGCGATATATAATATACAACTACATGTTTCGGCCATGTATGTAGGCCATCATCAGGTTGTCCATAGAACTTATTGACTACACAGTATGTGTGGTAATTTTGGAAGGGGGACGAGATCTCTTCTTACACCATAAATCGTGTGTTTAGTAAAAGTTGTCAACATTTATATTGATGTTTACTTCATCATGCGAATGCATACTTATTCATCTTATGATCCTATCATGCGATTAAGTAAACACCTACGCATTCACATGATGAAGTACGCATCGATATAAATGTTGGCAACTTTTACTAATCACACGATTTATGATGTAAGACGAGATCTCATCCCCCTTCCAAAATTACCACACATACTGTGTAGTCACTTAATAAGTTCTTTGGACAACTTGTTGATGGCCTACATACAGGGCCGAAACATGTAGTTGTATATTATATATCGCTACTAACTGTAATATTGTGTTTATGACTGTATGTATATATGGATATATGCACACTACAGCTTTGTATTATATACGCCAGCTGGTGCCCTTGTTAAGGTCCGGGAAAACACATTCTGTCCTTCGGGTATTTCTCTGCATTGGCACATTAGGTACAGAATACTGGTTTGAAGAAGTGCTTTATGTGAAGACAAAATGAACACACTTTTTTACACAAGGACCATTGTGAAAACGAACAAGCCGCTGGAAATGGTAGATGTTATCAACGTTATGTCTTTTTTGTTACAAGTAGGATTTATGCTGTTTTATTACAAAAAGGCAAAATTGCAAACAGTGTATGTTTCTTACGTACATAGAAGAAAGTTTTAAAGGGTTCATCGTTCTCCGTGTAACACCTGTTTACCACTATTGAATAAAAATAAATAGTTTGGCACTTCGGGTAAAAGTATTTTCTATTACTAGCCCTACAAATTGTCGAAGTGTCCGGCCATTGCAAACCAATACACAAGTTCGTGGTCTCCTAATTTTAAATCTTTGAATTATTTACACCTCAGTAAATTGTATCAGAAACCTACTTTTAATATCAAGTTTATCTGATATCGCAATTAAAGATTTAGTCCTTACCGCACAGTAAACACAAACCTTCTTGACTGTAGAAGCAAACACCTAGGGCAATAATCGCTACTCACTAAGAAATGCATGCATAGCTCAAAAATTCACAGTGTGGGCAGTATGCACATTTTGGTTTCTTAAACTTGGCGGTCTTAAAGTAACTACTAGATTTTAAATATTAAATATGCGTGTGTTGTATGTATGAACTGACTGCCGTGTTTAGCACTGTGTTAATTCAATTGTGACGTTTCTTAGGCCAAAATAAAAATATATCCTGGGTGTAAGAAATATAGTTGTTTGTTGATGCAGCCATTTATTTCCATCTACTTACTTAAAATTGTAAGAGTTGTCGATGGGGTTCAGGTCAAAATTTGCGGTGATAATGGGGACGTAACCCTGGGGTGAAAGAGGCAGAAACCGCGGAGAATAGTTCCTTCCTGGAGGAGGAGGAGGAGGAGGAGGAGGGCCTTGTGGCGCTGGCGTTGCGAGGCCAGTCAGCGTCATCAGAGCAGCAGCAACCACCAACTAAAATAAAGGTAACAAACCAGCCTATTCATTTTTTTGTTATGCTCCTTTCTTCTGTATTTTTTTAATTTGAGAACTTATTTTACGCAAGAAACCTATTTTAAGAAAGTAGACTTTACATGCAGAATTAGACCCTGAATTCTCCTTAAAATGCAAGCATATTTCTATACTTAAAGTATTTCTGTAAGCCAACCATCTTGTAAAAGTCTGATATATCTTATTTCTTTGTCTCTTCAGCTCTTAGGTTTAATATAATTCGAGAAACTTCTTTACCCTTTAAGGTTTTAAAGTTCTCAGAGCTACAAGTAAGAATAGGTGACGTCATATATTCTGCAAGGTATTTAAGACCAACTTCTGCAACTCATCTGTGACGAAGTAAATCTTTCTTCTTCTGGGATGGAGTTTATCTTTCAGCATTACTGTGGCCAAGTTCAAGCATCAGATCTAAGTTCTTATTCCGTATTCTATTTGCAATTCGATTGGTCACTTCAATTTTTTTCACAATTCCGTTACACAAAATTTAATTACGTCCATTTGTCAGTTCTAGACTTCTTTCCTGCCCACAGAAGGAGAAACAAGAAACAAACTAAATTAATGTGAGCATTTCTGCACATATTTCAGAAAGCGCCGACTGAAATAAGCAAATAAGTAAAGCACCGGGTTTATTTGTACAATGAAATGTTTGACGTCTTGATTTGTTGCCTGTTTTGATGAAAGTAATTCTTGTTGTTCGTAATATCGTCTTCTTTATTAGGCCGTAAGTCTTGGAAGAGAAGCACTGCTTTGGACATACTGCTGTCTCGATACTGAGAGCAGAAACTGATCGGTCAGAGGACACGTTAATGCGGTGCAACTGTGCATGTCTTACTTATACAAAAGTACACGCAATCCGTTGCGGCGGTGCCCGTCCTCAGTATACCAAAGTACACGGTACAGTAGCCAGGACAATCTAATGTTTGAATTTAGTGCTAAATTCATAAAAACTGTAACTTTGGAACCTGGAGACGAAAGGTTCACATTTACATCCAAAAACACTCTAAACTGAATTCTAAATTGTTTTTCCAAAATTCTCATTACGTCGACATTAATATGGAATTGAAAAAATAAGAAGTTTAGAGGCTATGTTCAGCAGAGAGTCTTGGTCTTACTGTAATATTATTATGAGAATTAAATTTCGCGTCTGATTCATACCCGTTAGGTAAGAGCCTGAACGTAGAAAGGAACACCGCCTAAATTAAATGATATTTTCCATGATCCTTCTTTATCCTTTTCAGCAAACACCTGCCTGTTAAGGTAAAACAATTCCTGTAGAAATCTGGAAAAATCTTCAGGGCTCCAGGGAGTAGAGGTTCCCGGAATTTCGAAACATTCGGCACATGAAAGTGGTGAGATTGTCAGCCTTATTCACCGGCCACCTTTAACCTCAGGAGATCTCGCTGGTCCTCATTTCTCTTAGAGGCTGAGTCGAATAAAAGTCAGCGACAAGGCCGGAAGGATTAGGTTCATAAAACATCCCAATGACCCCATCGGGAATCGAAACCGCGAGTATCCCACGTGTAGTGCCAACACTCACACTATTCCTGGATTTTATCTTAAATTATTCCAAGACCATTCATTACTCGAGATTATCTAAATTTTTGGCACATCCAGGAATTGAAATTTTACTATTCGGCATCGCCTTAAATTTTACTGTTATCAACAAGATCAGATTTCGCTTCTATATGATGTACACCTAAACCCCATCCATAACATATATTATACAAAAACATTTTATGATAATAATTTCTGTACTCTTAGATACAGGGGTGCTGATAAGCCCGACCAGGAGGGAAACAAGCGACCAAACGCGGGATTTATTCAACATACGCCCCACGAAGCTCAACACACTTCTTAGCCCGCTGCTCTAACTTTTGAAAGCCACTCAAAAAACATTCAGAAAGTTGTCCGTCCAACCAGGTTTCAGCGGCAGCAATGACTAATCGCTAAGGATTTATCAGCACCCCGGTTATGATGCTTACAGTGACATTAAATGTAGCTGTAACAAGATTGAAATGTAGTCTTTATGTTTTTTTTATCTTTTTAATGCTAATTAATTAGCTGAAACATTTAGTTGACTTTATATCGTAATACAAATGTAAGTTATTCGACATACAGTCGAATTATTTTTTAAATTTTCCACCATATGATGTGAACCCTTCAAAAAGCTATAAATTAATAATAAATATAAATTAATAATAAATTAGCGCCTCATAAACCAATATTGCTTATTAATTTTTGAAAATAAATCAAGGTAGTTTAAATGTATTGAATGTGGCTTACCGTATTCATGATGGAAAAACTTTAAGAATTATTGAAAACACCAAATTCTATAAACGTCTTTCCTTATTTGATGTTCACAGCGGATCTGATAAAAATCAGCACTTAAACCTGCTTATTTATACTGAAAGGCAGTACAAATGAAATTGGCTGTACGAACACATTCAGGAACTCTTATTTTGCAATGTTCTCCCTTCCCCAGTTTCATTTTACCCCCACTATTTCTGATGAGTTCAAAGAGAAAGAAACAGTTAGACGCGTTAACTCCAAATTGCACGGCTCCTCCATATCAAGATCTCATCATATGGGAGGGGGCTGGCCTCTAAAAGAGAGGAGTCTGAGAAAATTTAAATTCGTGCAAAACATTTTCTCCCTAATTTGGAGATTATTTGTTCAGTATCTCCAGTGAACCTAAAGCACACACCACCTACATATACCATAATTAAAAACATAACATATCGCTTCCCAAGCACACATAACCGATAGGGTTGGTTCTGGGTTCGTTCAGCACACCTTTTTCTGATGACGGTCATCAATCATCTCTATATTCCATCCATGGCGAGGCATGGTCCCTGCAGCAGTTGTATATCCCATGCGATTATTTTTTCTCTTGAAATGTAAAACTCGTCTACACAAGAGATACGAAGTACGTATAACGTGAATATTGGGCGCTTTCGCGTAACTACTGTTGCCGTGGGTAAGTAATAAGAATTACATATAGAGAGTGTGTGTCTGTGGCTTTACTTATCCAGCATGCGAAGTGCATACGAGGTTTTACATCTTGTCAACATTGCCGTATTTGGTTGTGCCAAATTTCTTTTCAAAATTTCTCATAAACAGCACGAATTTCAGGAAATTGTTACTGAATATAAAATATGTGTTTATAATTTTCTCTCTGCAAATTTTTAGTGAAATATTTCTCGTTCAAAGAAGAATTTAGCGACATTTTATAATAACTATATGTAGGTAATGTACCAATTATTGTTGCTATATTTCAATCAATTTTGAATTTTTTCGACAAATTTTCGGAAAATACTCGAATTTCAAATTTTATAAAAATTCTTGCAGTTGGCACAGCGCTGTTTCGTGCGGACGGACGGGCAGACAGACATGACGAAGCTGATAATAGTTTACGTAATTTTGTGACAGCGCCTAAAAATATACAAAATTCCAATCTATTCTCACAAAAAAGACCTTGTGCTCGCACTATGAAAGTTAAGGCTGCATGTGGAGACCCCCAAAAAAGAAAAGCTGTTTTAAGTATCGGGGATCAGTGAGCAGAGAAATAATTTTACCTTTTTCAGGGATGTAAATATAATTTATCTAGTAAAGTTACGGTACAAAATGTAGCCAGCATTTCTGTATTTGTGTACAATATTGTTAGTTATATTACTTAAAACAGTATAGTAATTATCAGTAATTTCTCCAAATCCTGAATCAATTCCAGCTCTCAATCATCAGAATTTATTTAACATCCTACTCTTACAATATATGTATAGGACAGCAGAAATTCACAATATCCTATACCAATCTTATCCCAAAAGATATCCGAAAGAGGGTCGAAACATGTAGGTAAAACATCCAGAGATTTGAAATAATCCTTGCATACAAAGATGGTACTTTATTTCTAATTATTATTTCTATGTTATTTTCTTTTTGCATGCTTCAAATGTGTAAGGAATTAAATAAGATATAAATGATTTTTCATTCCTTGACCTACCAATCCCTTGTTTTACTTCCCGCGGTGCATGTACCCCACGAGACGAAAGCAACAGAGGTGACGTGTCTGGTTCAGTTACTGAGTGGAAACCGGAAATGAAGGTTCCATCCTCTGCGTGATATTTGTTACGCCTAAGCTTAAACCAGATGATCCCGGTGGCCGAGCGGTCTAAGGTTCGAGTCTATTGCCGCTTGCTTGCTGGGAGTGTAGGTGCCAGTTTCGCTGGGGGAATTGAGGTTTTTCTGTTGTCAGGGTTGTGTGTTGTTAAGTAGAGTTCTCTGTATCGGGCTGATCACTTGTCTAGAGGAGTCCTACCGAGTTTGGTGTGTCTAATTGCGTATGATAGTGAGGTCTCGATAATGAGGAGGTCCTGGCCCTCTAGGGGCTGTAGCGTCGTGGGGAAAAGCAAACCGACAATTGAGAGTATAGCGTAGACTATTGAAATGTCAATAAACACGACTAAGCCTTCTGTATGCCATTTGTACATTAGGGTGATATGGAATGTAAGGTCGTGTGGTCTGGCTGCTGCTTACTGGAATTCTGCACCATCTGCTCCTTCTGTCTCCAGGATAGAAGACCATTAATGTACTATTTTTGCCACAAACATTGTAAACTGATTCTAGAATATAAAATATTGCATCTCAGGAACAAGAAACATGCAGGAAAGCTTGAAATTACATAAGCGTATATAAATGATAACAGTTCATGATTAATTGATGTGTGTGTGTGTGTGTGTGTTATAAGGCAATACGGATGGTCAGCAACAGACAAAAACAGATCCATAAGGTAGCAAGAATAATGGACGTGGAGAATTAACTCTGCTTCATTCGGTATTGCAGTTCCGACTTACGCGTATAGAATGTATTTTTTTTCTGTGGCACTGCAGCCCAACTCGGGCTTAAGTCACCTCGTTGCTGAGGTTTCTAGATCGTACACAATTAGACAGACACAAACACACGGTGGTAATTTTCTAGACGAGTGATCAGCCCGTCGCAGAGGGCGCTATCTACACAACACACAACAAGTCAAGGGGACGAACATCCGTACCCTCAGCAGGATTTTAACCCTTGATACCACGAATCGAGCGGCGGTAGACATACGCCTCAGACCGCACAGGCACCGGAATTTGCCGTAGAAGATGAATATTCTGTAAGATAATTTTAGAAAAGGTCTGTCGAGAGCCACATTGTGTCAGAGTCGATTACTGGAAAGACTGCTTACCTGTGAAAACCATACATTGAACTCATAGAACTTGTCAAACCCACCCACTGAATTGTAGTAAACATGTAAAAACAGGAAGAGTAATTCAATATACGCAACAATAAGGGTGCTCTGTTCTTTCAATATTATTAACATTTAAAGCCTACTGGTTGCGTGAAACAACAATAGGTTTACATTCAACAACTGCAGTCTCTGCCCGCACCGTATTTTATATTTATCTGAGCACAAACAGCGACTTGTGCCACTTACAGCATAAATCGATCGGTTTTTATAACCTAGATTTAAAGTGTTTACAGCGAGGTACGGACTGGTTCATTAACTAAAGCTTTCTGCGCTTCGTCTGTAAAGGGTTAAATAAGAATCAGAGGCGGTTTTATTGTCATATTAACCAAACAAAAACTGAAATTAACATACATTTGATATGAAAGATCAATCTGTATAACACAGAAGGGTCAGTGATTTCCCTGTGTGAGGACTGTGCCAAACACACAAATTCATGGTGTAGGCAAATGCTTAGAGATTTAGTGATGTAGCTGGTGATAAGCATACTAAAAATTAGACATTATAATGTTAAACGAATATCGTAAAAGAGAAACGGAAGAAAATCGAGAAATTCTGTACCAATTAACTGCTATTCACAGGAAGAGAAGTGCACTGGAACAATGTGAAAGAAAACGTAAAAGAAGGACGTAGTTTCCATCTCCTGTATCTAGCTGCTAATCTCTCAACCGTTTAAGCTTATAAATTCTAACAACTTGAATCGTGAGAACTGCGCTTTTCTGGGTTATTACGTTGCAAGTAGTGGTAATTCCTTACCGACGTTTCAGTAAAACATATATGTCCCATATTCAATGGTCCAGAAATTCTTGACCCTTGAAGATGAGAAAGATAGGTTTTCCCGACACTTCTGTGACGAATTACCACTACTCGCTGCGTAATAACCCAGAACAGTGAAGATCTCGTCTACTTCGGTGTGGAAGTCTTAAATCACGCAATTTGAATCATATTTATTTAAAAATTCAGTTCGTACTGGGCAATAATTTCACTCCATCTCCGTCCTAAGAGCGAATCAGCTAATGCTCTACAAACGCTTGCCGATTTAAGACAACGCAAATTTTACAGACGTAATACAATCGGAAAGTCCCACCAGTGGTCGATGCAAAGCGCATGTGTATAAGTCGAAGTTATGTCCGATCCCTGCCTCCCTGTTTTCATTTTACTGCAGTAATTTGAGTGTCAGATAAGTGGGTATATTTTTATTAAGTTAACTTGATCAGTCGATTGGTAGGTGTAATATGTTTCGGACCTGTGTTCAGGTCGAGTTGTGGACGTTTCGTCGAAGTGGAAAGCCTTCGTTAAGTCGGTGAGCTTGTATGTAGGGAAATAATGGTCATTTATTCTGAGATTCACACCAACACGTAAATACACTGCATGGGCAGAATATAAAATGTTTTACTCTTAAAGCTGGTTGAAAATAAAGAAACCACTAGGCTTTAAAGATTTAAGTGTTCAATATGACAACAATTTAATTCGATTTCTGCATTGTTTTGCAAATTACTGGAAGTTTTGCAGACGGAATCGATGAAGGATGTAAGAAGTGCTGATGTATTTCGACTCAGACACATTCTCATGCTCAAAGTCGACTACAAGTTAAAGAACAATAGCCATGTAATGGTTCAGGCTGTTAGCCGCCGGCCTGTCTCTGCAAAGACCTGGTTTTGATCCCTGGGCAGCCCATACTAGTCGGATCTTTGTGTACCGAAAGGCCCCGAGGCAGTTTTTTCTTCAAGCTCTTTGAATATCCCTTCTCCGTATCATTCCGCGAGTGCTCTGTACTCATTCACTCATCCAGCACGGACGCTGTGTATTTTTGGCTACAGACAATGTGTCGTTAATAGCGTACGTAAAAAATAACCACATGTTTTACGTTGCTGCAAATCTCTGTGTTTTCGGTTTTTGTTTGTAGACAGGGCCGTACACAGACTATGTAGCAAGAAGGATCTTCTGAAGTTTCGGTATCTCTCTACCAATCCACACGGCATCACAGATAGGAAGGCGGTGATCCTAACCTTGAATTATTTTCCACTTCTCCTTCCTCCAGACCTCCCCTTCTCCCCACTATTCCATGTGAAATGTTTTCGTATATACTTTTCGGATTATAATGATACTGTCTCAGCCTTATGAATTATCGGTCTTCTTATGGCCCTGTACGAGAGAACAAATGATTAGTGTAAATAATAATTTGGAAAGAACTTTGAATGCATTTGCTTAGGTTACTTTAAGGTCATAACTTGACATTTTGGATAATGGTGTGAGAAAACAATCCAAGTACTTAAGTCAGGAAACCGGTAGCCTTTGAGCAGCCGTTTATCGTATCAGGTATTACCCAGTTAAAAAAACAGAAGCACTACCGTGTAATCTGAGTACTTTGAAACTATTATTTGTCTTGCTGAAGTGGTATTATTTTTTTTTTACTTTGGCCGTCGTCTGATTTTCTTAATAAGGTAGTGTGTTTTGGTGGTATGCGGTGGCGCAGTTGGTTCAGGCACTGAGCTAGAAGCCGGAAGGTCGCGGGTTCGATTCCCGACGGTATCATTGGAATTTTCCAATGACATAATCCTTCCGGCCGCACTATGGCCCAGGGGTTGACTCAGCCTCTAATACAAATGAGTACTAGGAATATTTTCTGGAGGTAAAGGCGGCCGTGAGCCGATTGTCTTGAAATCTGGAAACTTCAGGGTATGTCCAGGCCTGTAATGAGATTGCTTTACTTTGGCTGCTTTTTGGGATTAAATTATTTTTTGTGTATTCTGCTAAACCTTATATTGTATGTTTTAAAATATAAATGTTTAGATTTGTAAACCCTCGGCTGGCTCTGCTCGAACCAACTGAATTCGCGCTGAGGAACTTTCGGCCATCCCTCACACAGTAGATAGAGTGGTGTCAAAAAATGTTGGTTCAGTATTGCGTCAGTGGAAGAATATAACGCTTCGACATTCCTCCACAACACACACAATCTAATAACATAGAGGCAAAATAACATTTCGCGTGTTGGAGAAGAATAAAATATTGTTTGCTGTTCGCTACATTAAAAGGAACAGAAGTTAAATAAATTAAAGCGATCCTGTAATGTTCGGTTTTGGTTATATCTCGCAACAATCCAGCAGAGAATGGGGATTGGTTGGCCCCTGTAGAAGAAGATTTACGGAGAGTGACGTGTACTGCAATGAAGAGAGATGTTTATAGAGTTTTGGTTGAAGAATGTGACTGGACGGTTCTACCTGGAAAATATAGATGTAGAGGGCATGAAGATATTAAAATGGATATTAAAAACATAAGAAGGCATGTTATGGACTGGGATAATTTGGTTCGGGATAAGGATCAGTGGTGTTTTCTTCTGAATATGAAAATAAAACTTTGGGTTACCCGAAGTGCGAGGATTCTTGACTCCCACCTCAGACATTCGCTGAACACAACGTTCTCCGTTCTGTACATTTAGTTACGCACCAGCTGTTGCCTGCAGAAAAATGCCCATCTCTCCGTCTCACACACAATTTCATTTAGAAAACAAGGCTATATGGCAAGGCCAATCTACATGGTAATTTCTTATGCGTACCAAATGATTTCACTTTGTAATTGAAACTGAACCAAATAACGTGAAATCCTGTCCAGATATTTCTTCACGTCACGCTGTGGAAGGTAAGATTTAAAAGATGCTATCATTAGTTCTCACGAGCGATAGCCTGAAATTATCTGTTAGGTAAACTTCTCCCAGATTATCCTCGAATCGTGAGAGAAGAAGAGTAACACAAAAGAAGTGGAGGATATAAGATTATTTATGTCTGTTTCCCTATTGCGTCTGTTGCATCACATTTAATTGAAATACAACGTACCGTTAGCAGGTACATTACTTCCGTAACATGAAGCCTCGCCATTCTAAATGCACAAGGCAATGAATAAATGAATGGGCACTTTGGAAGTTATATAACAAAGTACTTCGTAGACCACATTTTCTTTAATTTGTTATAAGAAGGTAAATGAAGGAAAAGCCGGTATATATATTTTGTGAAAAATGAAACAAAGACATAGACCGTCAATACAGAATGTTGAGGGAATATGTTGTAGAAATGACTGACAAAAGGAAATCGCTGGATAATATTGAAAAATTCGTATGGAAAATGTTTCGCTAAATTAGCTTTTGATAAACCCGTTGCAGGGTTTAGATTTGGTGGTACTTCAGCCCACATGCCTAAGTCATCAGTGAGCATTTTTGGTGGTTATAAACACTCTTTCCGGCCACATAACTTAATACGTAACTTTAAATTCCATACAGGACTTCGTTTATTTTACAATTTAAATAATGATCTGTGAATATAGCCATTGTTTAAATCAACTGACACTCATCTAAATCATGTATAAAATGTCAGTACTCGCATAAGAAAGAACACATTCAGTGTCCATTATAAAGAGTGGGCAGTTAATGCTGTTTAGTGACATAACTCTTTTAATTTAATAAGCATAAGAAACACATTACTGCACCCTGCAAAAAGGCAAACTTCCTTAATATTATGGCAGATGTTACATACATATTATACGTACAACGCTGGCACGATCCTTCGGAAGAGGAACCGTGGCCCGAATAAGTTGCATATGTTTAGATTGTGAGCACGTCTGCCCTTACTGGGGAGTCAGAAAAACTCTACACCGGACCCCGAACCCACTCTCGGCGGCCCTGAATGCAGACATGCTATTGCAGTTGAAATTATGAAGGCCTGTGTGCTCCTCCACGACTAAACCAAATCCATTCACACAGTATTACGCAGCCTATTTGCAGATAGAGGCTTGTGTCTGTGCAGCACCGAGTCACAGCGTGACGTAGCACAGGGCTTTACTAAAGTGTTTAATTTAGTGGAATACATCTTGTTGTGTTTGTGGACGTTCAAAAACATTTCGCTTATTACGTCGTCGAACAAACGTACTTTTATTTAGAAACATCTACATGTTTCCGTCATTAACGACCGTCTTCGAGCTGTTAACACTATATTTTAAAATAAGATAAAATGCAGTATACGCACCATATGGAATTTGAAACGTAAGGCTTTAGGATGAAAAGCAAATTGTAGATACAAACAATATATAGTTAAACACAGCTAATTGTATATTTTGCTTTACTAAGAAAAGTAATCAACCTGAAGATGGCTCATAACTAGAGCCGAAACATGTCGTTGAACGAAACAACGTAAGAAATACACCTTAATAAAATCATTAAGTTGTGTTTGACTATATATTTTTTATATCTATAATTCTATACAACACAACGGGGATGTGTAACCTGAAAATTACGAAACGCAGATATTCACTGTAATTAATAATGTCTTAAGAACATATATTTTTTTTTGTTGTGGCGCTGCGGCCCAACGCTGGCCATGGCTTCCTCGTTCTTGAGGTTTCTAGATCACACACAACGACACGTCACAGTCGGTAGGACTCCTCTGGACGAGTGATCATCTCGTCGCAGAGACTTTTACCTGACAACACACAACACTCACAACAGACAAACATCCATGCCTCCGGTGGGATTTTTTTAATGAGACAACCTCTTTATACAGAAAACTTTGGGTACAACATGAGTGGTCAAGCAATACTGCTGGCATTTGAAGCAATCCTTGGCCACAGGTCCTGACACTCCTTAGCAACTGGACCTGTAATGGCGCTACCTTTCTTCGCCCCTTTGTTGTTTACAATAACACCGGCATTGTCCTCGAAGTATATGAAGACATCATCCTTCCTGCGGAATGGCTCCGTTGCCTGATTACTAGTGCAGGTATAACCTTCTTCCTCAACTCTGGCTTGCCCTTCTTCACTGTGGCCACAATCGTGTCACAAGAGCCCGCTGCAGGTAACCGGTTCAAGCGACCCTTTACGCCCCGCACAGCAATCACAAATAGGTTCTTGATAGTTATACCAGTATTATTTTGCACAGTTGATAACTGCTCCAACTGGTAAACCTAACGATATCCTAAACTTTGCTCCTGCGGAGCCACCGCTTCCTCTTTTCGACATCCTGGATCCTTACAGGCCGGAAATTGACGTGTACGGATTCGAACCCACAATCTCAGCAGGCGAGCGGCCGCAGACCTACGCCTTAGACCGCGCGGCCACTGAGACCGGCTATTAAGAGCGTATTGCTGTATCTAAATTAAGAAATGTAGCTGTGTTCGACTCCGCCCCTGTGGTCTAGTGGTCAGAGTTTCTGGCTACAGATACAGAGGTCCCGGGTTCGATCCCCGGCGCTACCAGATTTTCTGAGTAGTAGCGGGTCTGGAACGGGGTCCACTCAGCCTCGT